>Ga0065711_1035446_pt1 | contig 22321 bp, 7 predicted proteins | sample Hoacrofraction12_FD_59098 | JGI IMG/M metagenome (GOLD analysis project Ga0065711, IMG submission 59098) | Hoatzin crop microbial communities from Cojedes, Venezuela - Epithelial fraction 12 v2 (version 2) | ecosystem: Host-associated > Birds > Digestive system > Esophagus > Crop | place... | reverse complement strand
ACATCTGTGGGTCATCTAGTCCAACCCTCCTGCCGAAGCAGGGTCACCTACAGTAGGCTGTAGAGGACCTTGTCCAGGCGGGTTCGGTAAAGGAAGTTATGCACTACCGATAAGCAAGCTCTCTGAAGCCCATGCCTCACTCACCAAGCATGTGGACCTAAGGCGGTTAGTGTAGTCGGCTTGGATTTCCAAAATGTAAGGTCCCTCCCCAAAGGAAAGTTATACTGGTTTGAGAGGGACAGTCTTCTAATTTATAATGGTGAAAAGAAGAAAACAAAGGAAAGGGAATAAACGATCAGCGGAGTCCCTGGAGGATGTATACTATGGTCTGTCGTACTCAATATAGTCATAAGTGATCTAGAGAAGGCAGTAAAAAGTGAGGTGATAGTACTGTGTTACTCTGAAGAGTAAAGAAAAGGGGTGACTGCAAGAAATTGTGGAAGGGCCTTATGATATTGAGTGCGTAGGCTGTGAGTAGCAAAGGAAAACTGAGTTTTGATACATGTGGAACAATACATAAGGGGAAAAATGTTCCTAAATTCACATATAACATAATGAGCTCTCAGCTTATTCTGTTCTGGAATTAGGATTTATGAAAATACCCCCTCCAACCTCAGTAATGGTAAAAAAATTGAATGCAACGTTAGAAACTATAAGGTAAGGAATAGGGTACAAAGCATAAAAACCTCACTTTGTATAAATCCATGACATCAAATGCACTTCTGGTCCCACCATCTCAAAAAGGTTCAGAGAAACGTATCAAGGTTGATCAAAGGTATAAAACATATGATGCGTATGTATAGTATAGGAGACATTTAAATAGCCTTAGCTTTTTTAGCCTGGAAAAAAGGTGATTGAAGGAGGACCTGATGGAGATAACTTACTTATTCATCAATCAATGCAGGTTTCTCGACATTCTTTTTCTGTTTCAAATCTATTGTTGGTACCATTACAGCCTCCATACCAGAACTGGCCACAAGAATTACCATTCTTGTCATAATACCATTTCACCACGTAGTCCCGACAATCCCCTGGTTTCATAGGTTCCAAGCACCTTGCATCTGAAAGTGTATCGGTAAGAGTTAGCTTGGGATCTGTGGATAAGTTACATTATCCTAGGAGTGCCTCCTTCAGTAAGATGAGCACCCCTCTCTTTTCTTGTAGTGCCTGGGAGTATATATGCTTCTCTCACATTTGTAGCCAAATTCCACTTCTCTTAATGAGTTACTTTAGTTACCACTTGAACAAGTCTAAACAAATACAGCATCAGTTTTAAATGAGACTGCCTAACTCCTGATGTAAGAACCAAGCTGCTGTTTAAATACCTAAGCACACAGTTGGTACACAAGGCTTGTTCATCACCTAGGTTTGAAACTCTGGCTCTCACTCTGTGTGATGTCTGCAGCCAGAGCACCAGAAAAACAAAAGGTGATAAAATGTAGTAACTATATTGGGAGAGGGAGTGAGGTTTGCTGGTTGGTTGGTTTCGGTGAATACCCAGTATCTGAGGATAGTATTTATGACTTACCTTTTTGGGTTGTTGCTACCTGTGTTTGCAACACAGTGAGGTGGTGATCTTCAGCAGCAGTTACATTGAACAAAGGATTGACAGCTGGACTCTGAGGGCTGATTTCAGATATGTCATAAAGCGGGGGAAATCTTGATTCTCTGTGAGCAGAGGTGGTCGCAGTATGATCCTGAGCAGATGGCAGCGGCTCAGTATATCTGGTCAGTGGTGGACTGAGCTGCAAAAGGAATCAAAGTCTTGTAACTTAAAATTCTGTCTGGGCTCAGATGCTAAGAGACAAAAATTGAGAGAATTATGTAGGAAACTATTGGTAAATAATGTATGAAAAAATACCATTAACAGCAGGTGGGTTCGGACCTCCTTCTAGTGATTACTCAGTACGCGACTATAATTTCAACAAATGCATTTTCTGACACAGAGAGCTAAATGAAAAGGCAAAGTAATGCCTTCCATTTAGTCACTTAAGCCGAATTAATTGCACAGAAGCAACATTTCAGTCACCGCTTAGTCTGTAATATAGATAAAACAAAATATGGAAGGAACTCTCGGGTAAATCAGTGCTTCTTAGCATCTAGTATACTCACTGGGAATGATCTGACATTTTCAATCTGTCGAGAAATGGAAAATGGCAGGCGGGAGGAACAGGGTACTTGTCATTGATGGAAAAATGCATGTACATTACGTTCCTCCAAAGATCTTTTAGATGTGGAATCCCTTGAGTACAGCAAAAATTTCCAAAACTTGTGCTATGGGAACCACATCCTGTTAATAATATTGTCTCATAGATGTGTCTTTGCCTGTATCAAGCCACGTGACAAATCACCCATTTTCCTATTTCTAGCTAACAGCCAGTTAATCATTAGAAATCTAGACTTCGCTTTGACAGAAGCGCTAAGAAGCCAACCCTGCTCTTCAAATTAAGACTATTATATAAAATTTTGCCTGTCTAGTGTTTTAGTATATTCAAGAAGATTTACAAGGATCTTAGTAACCATTAGTTGATTAGATCATTAATCCAACACGTTGATTACCTACTGAGAACAGGAAGGAATTTGATGCTATTCAGTATCTTCCCATTTACAGGCCACTAGTGACACAGTCAGTTTAAGAAAACTCTTTAGAATCATTGGGACTCTGAAAACTGAAGTCCAGGTGAAACGTAAATGTGCAGACAATTCATCCAGTCCTTTGCATATTGCATTTCTTCTCCAGGTCCACAAAAAGGCTGTATTTATTTCTGATAGTAATTCAACTGTTTTGAAGATTTGACTATAACCATGACCAGCCAGAACCAAGTGTGTGAGCATCTAATCACTTACAACTAATCCTATTTGTGATCCTTGTGACACTTTATAAAATCAGTATCTGTAAATCCAGGTTTACATTTATTTTCTTAATGATACAGAATGTCAAAATTGACCCTCATCTGTCACACAGATCTATCTGGAGGTATTACAAGCCCCAGAGCTAAATCAATCACACCTACTAAGGGAGCTCTCCTTCATAAAAATTAAACTGAATTTTGAAAGTGAACTATTTAATTATGAATGATATTACATAAACAATAATCCAAAGGATTAATAGTGGCTAATAGTGGCTAATCTATTGACTCCTCCACATTAGGTCAGTAATATTTAATTAGCTCCAATCTGTATGCAATTCACTGAATATTTAAACAGCAGTATCGTGGTCCACTATATCCGTTCCATGCAGCTATAGAGGTTTATACATCAAATATTTCCATAGTTTATTCAACAGGTTATAGGGCCAAGTAACGCTCAGTTTTTATGATCAGCTATTTTTAGGTAAAGCAATAAAAACACCCAAGACAGTTAGTGCTGATATACTGTAAAGTTGACAAATATCCTACTCTGATGCTAAGACAGTGGCTGAAAAATACCAAAAATCTAATAAGCTTTGGTGCAGCAGCACCGTGTTGGAGGGTAGACCCCCAATGTAGGGCAGTAGGAATTTAAAGCTGGAGAACGAAGAGTGACACAAATGAGGAGTCCTAGAAGTACAAGCCCAGTGTGGAAAGCAAAACAATATGGAAGGCTTAGTAACACCTGGAGAGTGCGTCACCATGACAAGAAGCATGGTACTAGCAATCAGCTTGCACATAAATAAATGCCTTATACACTACATATCTGCCCAAATACAGATGTATCTGCCAGATTTCTAACTCACTTCTAAGATGAATAAGAACGACAGAAAATGTGAGGACTATTGCCATTTATTGCAGCTAAGAAAGGGTATTGCCCTCTTTCTTCTGTAGGCTTGCTTCTGTTCTAAATGAGTTCACTCTAACTTTAAAAGTTTTGTTCAAACCTTTTGGTCTAGCCAAATGACACATTATTTACATACTAAAAAACTGGTGAATGGTGAAATAAAGAGTATTTCAATTCAAATAAAGACACACATCTTTTAAAAACATTTGATAACTGTTACTTGTTTACTTACTGGGTAACGGATTCCTTCTGTAGGGAGCGAAGTAGTCGTAGGTAACTGGCTATTAGTAACTTCATTAGCAATTTCAGATTCTGGACTTGGAGATACAACATCTTTTCTGGTGTAGACTTCAGACACATTCTCACAGATTTTTGTGATCAGTTTATTTTCAAGAGCTGAAATGTTAACAAAATGATGAAATTTATTAAGGGTAATCAAGAAAAATCATAATGATTCACCACAAGCTTTTAGTGCAGTATTAACCCTAAATCTTTAATGATAGTGACTGTGAACAACCATCTTCTGAAGTTATGTCAAAATGCAAATGTAATAGAGTAATGCACTCTCTGAATTATTTGATTTTAAGGCTCTTTCGTTCTTTTAAGAAGAAACAGATAAAAACACCAAGTCCCTTTTTCCAGCAGAAGTCATAGTTCAACAGTGAAGAAAAAAAAAAAAGCAGAGCAAAGGAAAGTAAGTGTTTACGTGTAAAAAGGAAAAAGAAAAACTAGGTGACCCATTCTACTTATTTGCACAAAAAATTCAGTGACTGGGAATACTTTTATGTTGAATGCTGGAGCCTGAGTCAAAGCCCTAAGTTTAATCGGAGCTGGGACCAGAACCTAGACCAGACTCTCTTCTCATGGTTTACGCCTTAAATCCAGATTTAACTCCATCCACAGGCTCAGCACAGCAAAATAAGTTTATGCTCAGGAAAAATATACTTTATAGGACTAGTCTGCACTTAGTCTAGATCAATGTACTTTGTTTTTCATGGGTAATTATAGGCTTCCTCTGGATTTTTTCCTGATTCCAACTGTGGCCACAGGATTTTTTCAAGCCACAGTTTGAAATCTACAATGTCCTGGCAGACCCCTTTTTCCCATGTGTGTTGCTCCACCACTTTTTCCCTAGAATCAGGATGAAAGCGTCAGTTTCCCTTTGGCTTTCAGAAAAAAACCCAAAAGAGTGCTTGTAAGAGATAGTGGAGGGACTCCAAGACTGGCAAAAGCCATATGAAATAGAGACAGAGAAGTTGTGTCAAGGTGAAAGGAAATGTGGGATGAAACCATGGCCCAGCACAAAAGGATTGTGAAGGAAGGCTGATGCAAACTCTCACAAAAGAGGACTGCCCCAAAGGCAGCTCAGAAAACTGATGTTCATTGTGTTTTATTGTTTCTGCAAGAGGTAAAAATTTGGCAAAGGTTTAATTTGCCCAAAGAGGAAGAGAAACAGAAGAAAGAGCTGCATCCAAAAGCGAAACATAAGCTGCCATTCAGCAGGCTGCCTTGCCTTTTGCGATGGGAAAGGCCAAAATTTATGTGCTTATTTCAAGTTTGCTCTTACTAAAACAGTTTCTTTTACCTGAAAGCGTCATGAAGTCATCTATCTGGTAAACATGTTCATCATCAGGGTCTGTTGCAATGAGCTGCATTTCTTTCAGAAAATCATCGTAATGAGGATCAGTCCTTTGAACAATCCCAATGACAAATATCTCGATATTCATAGCGTGGGCCTCTCTTACCACAGTATCCAGTCGTACTTTATCACGAGCGTCCGCTTGTCCATCTGTTATGACAACAGCCACTTTTCTTACTGCTGGCCGTGCTGCCTGAAACAACTGAATGGCTTCTTGGATAGCAGAAGCTGTGTATGTGCCTTCTCCTAAGTAGGGCATTTTATCAACAGCTGATTTCAGGTATTCTTTGGTTGTGTATTGCTTCAGAGAAGACACCAACTCCACTTTATGGCTGAAGTTGATAATGCCAATGCGGGTTGTAGCGTGGTTGGCCGATACCTTGTCAATGACTTGTTTCATAGAAGTTTTGATAATATTGAAGTTATCTGGTCCAACACTTTCTGAACTGTCAATGACAAATACTAGTTCCAGTGGTGTTACTCTACATCTGATACCACAACCTAGAAGAATAATCATTTCAGTCATTTTATAAGAAACCACCTTCATAAAAATGAATTGAACTCATATATCAGATTTACAGTCAGTTAAAGCTCAATTAGTGAATTAATTTATAGTTACTGATAAACAGAAACAGAGCTGGACCAAATTACTTCTAGTATAGTTCTGGCAACATAGCAAGCATTGTTTTCACATCAGTGGTATTCTTACACACAAACACGCAGAGGACAAACCCATTCAGTCAATATAAATTCAGTGTGTTCAATCAGAACTATATTTTTTTCCATATTGGAAAGCTTACCGCATATTTCATTGATAAGTCTGATAACTTCTTCTCTCTGAAAAAGAGTATTAATTAATTTGCTGTGTTCTCATTTTAAGAATGCTAAAATTTATTTATTTAGTTATTTATTTATTTTAAAAAGTGCAGGCAATGCAATGCCCCATAAATAATCTTGTGTAACATCACATAACCTTTAAATATTTTCCCAAAATAAATTCCTATCTTTTAAATTAATTCATGTACATACTTACTGAAAGACCAGGTTCACCTTTTCTTCCCCAAATTCCCTGAAAACATGTAGAATGAGACAATTAACACAAGCCAAATTTGTCTAATTTCTATTGTGTAAAATAAAATAATATGAAAATGTGTTTTACCTTTGGTCCTGGAGGTCCTGAGTCTCCAATCTCTCCTTTGGCACCTTTGCTCCCTGGATCACCTTTATCTCCATAGTCTCCCTAATTTGAAATAACCCAATTAAAGAGAGTCAGTAACTCCAGTTTTGTTGATAGTCAGAGCTGGTGTTCTGGTTCAATTAGCTTTTAAGATAAATTTTCTGATGCTTTTATTTTTTTTTGAATGGCTGGCTTATCCCATATGTATTATGAAGAGAACATCTAAAAACAGGCTCTCAGAGAAAGCAAGATGGGCAGTAAATATATCTTTAAGAACTTTTTATGAAAAATTACCTTAATTCAGAAGTGAGGGGTAAATACATCTTTATACAAATGTTGAGAATATATAATTTTTCACTCTTACTTTGATTTTCTTGAACTCTAAACCAACATTTATATTGGACCTGTGTTAATTCAGACCAGACCTATGGAGAGACGTAACTGCCTCAGATCAGCCAATGTACTGAGACTCACAGCAGCTTTGTCTAGAACCCGCATCAAAAACTGGGAGCTTGCAAACAACAGAGGCAAAGGCATGCTTGGACTGTTACATCCACTGTAAAGTACGTAGTTTCACATTTAGAAGCAATTCTGCACTTTCTTACTCAAGTGACTAAACCTCTCGATTTCCAAAAGAGAAAGGGTTCCACATTATGGTATTTCAAGATACATAATGCAGGTATGAAACATACTATCAAAAGATTCAGTCTCTAAATTACACATTTCTTCAAGAAGCAGATTGTGCAGGACATTTTTTTCTTCTCTCTGGAAGTTACTGACCACCTTGCATTTCACTTGAAATCTTACAGAATTTTATCTAAATTACTGTCCATTTTTATATTTATTCCTCATTATTACCCAGCGAATGGAATCACATAGATACCTTCCGTGTTACAGCGTTTGCCGTGGTGATTGCTATCAATTTTAAGGAACCCTTTTGACTCTCTCAGTCTGATTCCGATCTTACTCAAACTGGCATAAACCTGAAAATTGTACATAGCTCCTCCACAGCACTAAGAAAACCAGTCTCCACTAAGTGAGCTCTTGGAAGACAGTTTTATTCTATTTCACAAAATCATAACATCCAGCAAAGGATATTACTTTCCATTACCTTTCCATGAATTGAATCTAACCTCATCAAAGTTAATGACAGCATAAGAGGGAGCAAATATAATCTACTGGCCATGGTGGTGCTCCTACTGTCTTATACACTGAAACCTGATGTCTTTGTTATTTGGCACTTATATGAAATTCCTACTGAACTAAACCATGTCTTTTCATGTGTGACAGGTCTGCTATATTAATAACAAACAGAAAAATTGCGAGTATTTGGAGAGATTTACATTGGGTCATGAAGATTAGTCAAGATAGAAGATGAAGAACAGTAAAAATATTGCAATTATTATTATAGTATGCAGCATTTGGCATCTGAGAGAAAACAGAATTAGAAGGCAGAAATTTTAATCTGTGTGAAAGAGCTTGATGTTCACGGTTGCATAAAAGCTCCAAGCTGTAGTAGCTTGAATAATACAGAAGTCTAAGAAAGTGCTGTATAATGTGAGCTTGTGTAGACCATAGTACCATGAACATCATTAGTGCAAGCATCAAATGGCTGGGGCTCCGAGTGGGTACTGCTTGCCTCAGGTGACTACAGAGGGGATTGAATGCTTATCTGGTAACTTCCTAAAATTAGGGGGCCTGATCATCTCTGCTCTCCCGTGAAGACTACCATGGGTTTCTTTCTCAGGCTTTCCAGACAGACCCTTCACAATAAATTACGTATTTCAGCTATTAGTGCAGCTAATTATTGCAGAGGGTCTGCCCAGCTGGCCCAGGCATATGCTGTGGATTAAAGCTGGTGTATGGCATCATGCATTTACATCAATGCTCATTCCACCTGGGCACACCGCTCTCACTGGTGTATGCCCAGAGTTGATCTGCACAGCCACATTGACCGTGAGCCTTGGTTTGCTTTGGCTAGGCTGCTCCCATCAGAAGCTGCACATCTGAAAATCACTAATAAGTAGCCAAAGTATTTAAATTCCCTTTGTGCAAAATTTGTTAGATGGGAAGAGGTATGTGTAGGAAATTCTTACAAATTTTATATCAACCAGGAAGTTGTTGAGTAAGGAAAGATTCAGGCCTGGGCTTCAATCATTGTAAAAAAAAAAAGATGAGTCAAATAAAACTAAGCCCTTAAAAGACATTAGTCAAAAAGCAATTCTTATTTTGTCAAAGCCTGGCAAGTAAAAGGACATTTTGTAATACCTGAAAAATATCTAAGATAACTGAACACATAATTTGGCTAATATTGTTTTCCTGCCAACAGGCATGACTTCATTCTAGACCCTACTTCAGAGCCTGCTCCTTAATGACAATTAGGATTTTCACAGACTGCAAAGCTGACAGTAAGCAGCAGGCACTTGCCTTGCAATGTCTTTGCCTTCTATTTATCTTCAAAGACCTGTCACATGATGTAACCAATAAAGGAAGAAAAAAATTACCTTTTTTTCCTTACCACAAACCTAGGATTTACCTTTGGTCCAGGAAGGCCAATTCCTATTGATCCCTTTAGTCCAGGGAAACCTTGATTTCCTTTTTCTCCCTGAACAGAATGTGGAAAGTAAGTTTAACTGAAAATTAAAGTAAAATCTATGCTGTATCTACTCACTTTATAACATTCTGCATCATAGAGAAAGCCAGATATTTGTATTACGTGATGAAGCACATAATTTTCAAGGCAGAAGTGGTCTGCAGCTGGAGAAATGAGCAATTGGGTATGATTCAGAACACACATGAAGCCTTTATAAATATATAATGGAGAATGTATTCCTGATTAATTAAATGAAATATTGTCATTTCACTGAAACAGATGAAAGACAAAAGTAATCCCACTGAGGCTCAGATAGTTATTCATCCAGTTTACAAGCAGTAAAATGAACTCCAACACAAAGGTTCTCTAGAAATACAGACTCAGAATCTCTGCAGGGTTGACTCAGTTTTTCTAGGCAAATAAAAAGACATCTCTGCTTTCCACAATGTGGAGAGCAGAACATCTTTCTGCTGGTACTTCAAAAGACAATACCAGTCCAGCTAGAAAGTTCAAATTTGTTTATAATGATTGTTATACATGCCCGGCTGCATGCACACAGACTTGAAAAGCAAGTTTGTGCTAGCAGTGTGGGCATACAACATGTTATAAAATATAGCTGTTATAAAACACATACAGAAAATCCTTCACAGCATCTGGCTTCCAGAAACCTTCCTGCTTTATTTAATAGGGTAACACAAATTTTTTTTTCAGATCAAATGCTGTATACACTTTAAACACAGCTAGAGGTGATTATATTCCCTGGTACATAAATGTTTCACCATAATTCACATTACATATATAATTCACATAACAGCAGGGCCAGGTGCAAATACCAAAACCAGCTCCAGAGAATGTCAATGAGATCAGGAGCAGTCATCACCTGTACCAAACCTAGCCTATGAGATGCAAGTACTAAGTCAGTTAGTTTTATTTTTCAGTCAAGAGTTCTCAGACTGTCTAAGTAAAGCATCTTTTACTAATACTTGTGTAGCTGCTCACAAATGGGCACAAAGGGGTTATATTTCTCGTAACGGGCAGAGAAATACAAAAATGTTTCCAAATTTATCAAGGAAGCCAAAGGCCCAATAGTGCAGCAGGACTGACCACTGACCATCCTGCTGTGCTGGGTGGGGCTTACGGATTTCTGCAGGTGGAGAAGCAGCTGCTCAGCGCATAGCCAAGGTGACCTTCTCCTCCTTGTACTCCAGGCTGCTGACTCCCATGAGTTGGGAGCTCACCCGGAGTTAGACAATGAGGTGCAGCTCCTAGAAGAGGCAGTATACCAGGAATCATGGTCCATGGATGGTTTTCCCTGTCTAAATTCCAGGTTTGACTGAGGTCTTGCTGAGATGGAAGCTTCTGCTTGCACGTGGGTGTGTTGTGGTCTTGCCCCATGCCAGGCAAAGGCACCCACTGCACTCCACCTATCACATCTCCACTGGAGCACTGCCTTTACAGCCCTGCCCTACGGGAGCCTCTTGGTCCATTAGCCCTAACTCAGGGAGCTAAAATGCTCTGCTCGTTATCGGGGGTACCTATCACTGACCTGCTAACCAGCAGCCTCTTGCCCCTGTAAGCAGAACTTCTCCCCTTCCCTTCTCCCCAATTTCTTACAGCAGCAAAAAATTCAGACACTGTTACGTAGACTCTGGAGAGTGGAAAAGAAACCGTGATGCACCAAATCACATTGCTAATTCACTAACAGAAAAAAGAGAAGAATTTCCTGCAAATAGGAAATGCTCCTCAGGCAATGGGATACACAAGGCGCTTTATTTTGTGCTGTTGTAGGAACACGCAATGACTACTTAATCTAATTTACTTTAAGTCACTTTTTAGCAGGATTGTGTTTCCTGGGTCTTTCATGTAGGTTGTTAGTGCAAATGGCTTTTAAACACAGTGAAACGGCGTGCCAGCTTGTTTCAATGTCTGCTGTCCCACTCTGGAACCGACTGCCCTTCCTGACCAGGGGCATCACGCAGCTTCCTGATTAACACCTCTGCAGATGTGCAGAGCACATACACATGGAGCAGAATTAGGATATGCTGTCTATCCCAGTGGTTCTTCACTAATAATAAATGTCAGATCCGTCAAAACCATATTATTTACTGCTACCATTTGTTACAGCCCATTTGACATGGTTAGGATGGAGTTCAGGCAATGAAAACTGAATGAGAACTACTGTTCTGAAAAAATCCATACCTGTACAGCTGACACTTCTCATAGGCACACATGTGAGTTTTATCCTTTAAAACATCAACTGCAGAACAAACTCCTGCTTCCTCTACTTGTGCAATCAATCAACATAAGAAGGATTTATCATAGATACCATAACTGAACATTTAGTAAAAATCAAGAAGTATGCTGTATTAATTTAAAAATATTTATTGCTTTGCCAGTTCAATCCACATACATAATTAAATTTGAACTTGACCATCAGTCTTATCATAAAAAACAAAGTGGTATGCACGTAAAAATGCAGACCCTTGGATCCCTGACCCTAATATCCTGCTAGATTACTGATCAATAAGCAGACTTCTATGTAAAAATGTCATTCTATGAACTAAGTTCAGATCTGAGAATGTCTAGACTGTGGTTTTGAAAGGAAACCAAGCATAAAAAAGAGAAGACCTGTGAATGTAGCTATCAACATAAAGTTATTCCAAAACCATCTCATTTTTGACATTCCATTCTTACCATATGCAGACTAAGCTGTATGTATATAAAAAAAAATACTTGGAGTGATATTGATAGTTCAAATGCAGGAATACAGTAGCTTTAAGCTGATGAAGTGGCCAAAAAGAATGAAGCTTGACATGGCTGTGAAGAGATAAAAGGACAGAAGAGACAGATAGAAGTGCAACAAGCATCACCGTACGGAGGAAACAGGTACTACAGGAGCAAGACAGTTGCCAAAGTTGTTCAGAAGGAAGTTGTTCTTAAGAATTATATAAAAATAATCATAATCAAAAAAAGTAGTTGGTAAGGGAAGAGAATTTAAATGACAAGACTGTGGCTACGCAACTCGTGGAATGCTTCAGAGACAACACCAGCTGAGTTGGATCTACCACATCATTACAGTTTTGGTTTCAAACCCAAAGACAACGACCTTCCACAGCCAGAGCACGTGTTACTTTCCTGCATCCCTACATTCCACAGCCTTATATCACAAACATGACTTTGTCTGACAGTGTGTGTCAGTGGACCGTGTTCTTCCACTGGAAAACTTCCACGACGAAACTGAGTTCTCTACACTTCTAAAATATGCTTTAGATATTTATTCATAGCAGTGCCAACGTAATATCCAAAACTCTGTGTGTATCTATACATAGCTAGACAGACAGATAGGTAGATAGATGCATATGTGCACACTGAGTGTATTTTGACTAACCTTTATCTTTTGTCAGGAACATAAAAATATTACATAATCTGTATATATTTTCATGTGTCACCAGATGCCTTTGATTGCTGAAACATTTCTGTTCAGAATGGCAATTGCACTTATATAAATAACCTCACATACCCATAGAATCAACGAAGATACATCCCAAGTATTAGATTCTGGAAACACATCAGAAATGTCTATTAAAGCCAGGCAGGAAATAGTTTTCCTATACCAGAAAGCCATACGGAGATGGCAGAAATTTTTCTCTAACCATGTAGAGATCTCTGTCTAGGAAAGTCCTGAGATGAGATAAACCAGAATCTGTTAAAGACAGTTATGCAATAAGGAGCAAAAAAAGAACACAGTAAAGTATGTTTTTATGCTATGAAACACTTCACAGTGAAAAAAGGAAGGGCTCTCTGCAGTATAAAAAGGGAAATGATTGAACATAAATATAAAAATAGAAGACATTGAAGCTGGAATTAGAGCAAGTACTGAACAAAACAAATTCAGAAGGAATCAGCGCTTTTCTGGTAAAGCTTGTATGAAGTAATTCTGTGCTGAACCAAAGTAAGGTTCTCCTCTGAAACATTTTGCCAGCAAGGTACATTTTAATGATTTTTTTGTTGTGTTTTGTTTCAGCATGTCATTATTTTCCAACGAAAACCTATTTTGTCAATGAATTCCCTGGTGGCTTTAGTGTCTATAGCCAACCGCAGTATAGAGAGGCATCTTTCCCAACCCAACTAAAACAGTGCCCCTCTTACTGAATCACTGGTGGTTTGATAACCTAGAGCTGAAGAGCTGAGCATGATCCTGATCTGGGGAAATAATCATATGCTCAACTTTAAGCACACTGATTTAAGAGAAATAGGAGAAACTTGTGTTGTTCTCCATTAAAGCCTCCAGTTCTAATAATTTTCTTCTACACATTTATGACAAGGTGATTTATTAACTTTGAATATTCAGAACGCATTACCACGTTTGTGTTTCTCCTTATAAGGAGAGAAGTTGTGGTTATGGCTGGAACTGGGTGAGTAAAACCCTGATTAAGAGTATGTGGGAGACTGGCTAATTTCTTATACATTCCTATATGTGTTGTTTGACTTATTTTGACATGGTAGATCTCTGTTACTGTCTTTTACAAGGGCATCCAGAGTAAACCTTGGATGTTTTCTTTGGAGTGTCTTTGAATCTAAGTAAATCAGTAAGATGTGGCAGACATGAGACTTTTTTTCCACATTAAATATAACGACAAGAATAATAGGAGAGCAATCGGGTGCCACCAATACTGAAAACTCAACAGTTAAAGTAAATACCATATACCTTATGAACAAGAAGATAAAATACACAACGAATATTTGCAGGAGTCCACTGACTCAGTGGCAAAGTGAAAAACAGACAATGAATCTCCTTAAGAGACAGTTTTGAGAAGAAACTGGTCAGATATCACATTAAACTGGATTACCTTGCTTCCTTGTATGCTGTCACCAGGGGGGCCAGGCGGACCAGGCAAGCCTTTCTGTCCCATAATACCCTATAATAGTCAGTAGGGCAAAAAAAGAAGAATTAGGAGGTAAACTCTATTCCTGGTAACACTAAGGAAGTCATCTTCATCTCAAAGTCACTTCAAGCAAAAAGTAAAACCATGTCAAAGACTCTAGTTCTGATTCTTCTTTGGTTTACAGCTTCTCACTGTGGGCCTTAGTAACTATGCTTGGCAAGTTCCCAGGAAAGCAAAGGAACAAATGAGATGAAAATAATTACAGAATAAAATTTGTCCTTGACACAGTGTGATATTTTACCCAGTTTCTCCCACATAGAAACCAACAGAAACCATCTTTATACAACAGCTTCGTGCAACCACTGCACATAAGGGAAGCACAGCAGTGGAGGCACAAAGGACCCGAGCAATAAAACCCAGCGCGAGTAAATCTGCCAGGCGTGTTAGCTAGTTCTTGTGCACCCTGTACCTATGCCAAGCCCCTGCAGTGCCACAGACTCTGGGAGCACCAGTCATTCAGAAAACCCTAAGTGGGAGGGGAGGAGAGAAAAGCCAAAGCAGCACCTGCTGCTTTGTGTCGATACAGTCAGAGCCAGGTAAAGCCCTTGTGCTTTGGAGCAGGCTAATCTAGCATTTCAAAGTAACAAAGTGAAGCATATCCCTCTGATTACATCAACATTAAGTGTTTGGTTTTCTTTTTTTTTTTTCCTTTATTTTTAGTTGAAAAAAGCTCTTGAAATTTGACAAGCTTCATAAAGATTTCTGTACAGTTCAGGTTGGATTTTTGATTACCGTCTTATAATAAATCATCATTGTGCTCCAATACAGTAAATGGAATTCAGTCAGTGGTATGTAAATTACCTACCTTTTGTATATGTTGAATACTTAGGCAGAAGTATATCAAAATTATTAAATAGAAATATATAGCTCTAAATATTTAACTTCTAGATATTAGTGATGTTTGAAAAGTTATCATTCTTACCTGTGTAGACAAAAAAATTGCCACAAACTTTGACAGAATCTCTTGTGAAAAATACTGTTAATCTATACATCTATAAGCAGGGATTCACACAAAATGTTCTGCTAAACAGCTTATCTCAAGAACTAGATGCTACAAGCAGGTCCTCACCCTTGAAAACAAAATATGGTTTCCCCACAGAGAACAGATTTTTCATCCTCAAAGGCTGTGTGGAAGCAGCACACAGCGTCACACATTTGTAGGATTTTGACACTCAGTCCAAACTAACTTTTTTTACACAGACTGTGTCTGTATGGTTTACCAAGGGACTGAAATTGCTGCAGTTTTCAGAAAGCAAGGCCAGGTCAGACATGCATCCTGAGAAAATATTCATGCTCTGTCACTCATTGCATTTCTGTAACAGGTTGGTAGTAGCAATGTTTCTCCGTTCAGGTACTAGCTTATTCACAATGGCAGTGGAGACTTCTCTTAATATCTCGACTAAGGAAATCACAGAAAAAGTTACACAGGCATATCTATTTTTAACTGAAGTTAAAGTGGAGAAATATATACAATGTTTGTCCTCATTGCCTTTGTGAAAATAGCTGATGGATACACCTATAATAAAGAGATCCAGGTATGCATTGAATTCCTTTTCTTACCAGTACGTCCTTCTTAATTATAAATCACTTTAGTAGAGGGTGGAAAAAATTGCCCAGATGTTGCATGCTGGCTGCTTATAGAATTAACTTTTTGTTTTCATGTTTCTTTCCTACTGGTTTTACTAACGAAATTAATTGGACTCAATTGCATTGAGCAAAAATTACAAACTTGAAATTCATATTTAATGTATTTTCCACCACAAATGAATCTCTCAGCAATAGAAGAGATACAAACAGAAGAAACACATCATTTAACTGATTTATCAGCCTGATAGTTCTGTTCAATTTCCAGCTGTAATCTCATAAATTTTAGCTGCAAACGCAGTTTTCATCCAGTCAGTATTCCTTCCTAATCTGGTTGGTACAAGTTTATGTTCAGTGCCCATGTTTTTACTCTTGAATTCTCCTACGGTTGCATCAATGTAAATCAATAACTGATGAAGATATCTGGGTGTCTGAGAGATGAGAGTCTGCCAGCCAGCATCACAAAAGAGCACAAAAACTTCAACATGGCATCATACCAACCTTGGGACCAACCGTTCCGCTTCCCCGTGGCCCTGGGGGCCCTGGATACCCTCTCATTCCACGGTCCCCCTGAAAACAGTCACAGAAATGTCAGTGATTTATCACCTATTAACTGTTACATCTTTCATCCACTTAGGAAGCAGTCAGTCAAACTACTGAGTTTTAAAACAAAACAATTGTTACATACATAAATGATTGCTTTATAGAAAGATATATGTAAAAAAAAAAAGCCCCAAATGCAGGCACCCACATTATTTAAGCTCTAGGTGAAGAACATTCTTTCCCAAGCAAAGGTCCATGTGATCAAAATCACCAACAGAGATAGGACCCTAATTTGCAAACTTTTCAGCTACAGAAGAAAAAGAGAAGCAAACTCATCTGGAAACAACACCGTTTATCCACCATGTTCTGGAGGGGCTTGCCAGGATGGACAGGGAGCTTACCAGTAGGACCCAACAGTGATTTTGCCCTTCCCTGATACTGTGCTGGTGCTGAAACTAGAGACATTTAATTTCCGGAACTGTCAAACTAATATGTTTATGAAAACTAAATGAATTTTAATAGCATTTATATACAAGAACAAAAAGAACCGACCTTTCTTTGTTTTCTTAAAAAGCCTTAATGCGTATATGTTCAGCTTGATTTCTTAAGGAAACGAAGCTTAAGTGATACTCTGCCTGTGTTTCTGCTTGTCTGTGTCAGTCCTCTTTTTCTCCCAGTATATTTTGAACCTATCAGTTGGTTTCAGCCAAACTCATCAGCAATGTAGAGGCCTTGAGCATATTCATTTTTGACAGTTTTGGGGATAAATGGAGGCTGGGTAAAAGAAAGAGATTCAATTTATGCTTTTAGTGGGGAAAACAAGCCCCGAAGGGGCACATCCCTGGAGCAGCGGGCAGGGAGGAGGCAGCAGCTGGCTGGCCAGGGGGATGCGGGCATCACCGAGCCCGGTGCAGCCTCTCAGGCTGCAGGCAAGCCTGGTGAAGGAGACGGGGGTCAGGGAATGTTACTGTCAGGGGGAAGGCACGGGGGCATAAGAGGCAGTTTCATTTTCCTCAGTCCATAAATGTGCAAATGAGGGAACAGACACACATTCAGCACGTGATCACTAGAAAACTCCCATCAGTCTGAAAAGAAAAAAGAAATCTATAACTGATAAGTTATAGATGCAGAAAATTCTGAATCAGGTCTAGCAAATGTCCTGAAACCTACGCCTGTGCAGGCAAGTGCAAAATAAAGAAAAGTTCTGATAAGCTATTGATCATCCAATATATCAACAACAGAGCCAAGAAGAAATTCTATTTGTTGAAAAAATAAAAATTAATTATAAAAATATTAATGATAAAAACTCTTCATTGTAGTTGATTTCCCACTTGGAAAAGCTATAGAAATGTCTGTGCCTGCAGAGGGAGCATTCTAACTAGAAGAGAGGTGGAAGTATGAATCACACACATCCCAAATGACACTTGAGCTGGGGTAGGTGAAAAGAGACAACATATCAAACTCATTAAAAAGGAAGGAAACAAGAGTACTGACTTCCTTTACCTTCCAGGAGGAGTGTGTGCAGTCATTACAATGACTGCTTTTAGGTGAAATGCTGAAGGTACAATCTCTAGCGAGAGATCACTCCAATCTGTGCTTTTTATATACGGCTATGATACTCTCATGCTAAGTCCGGACACGTGTGCTATTTATGTAAATGTATTAGAGCCCAAACTATCCTCAAGTTTGATGGATTTGGAGAGGTGGGAACTCTGAATCCAAAGGCTAAGGCTTAGATTGAGCTTATAATGCTTTCCCTCTTCAAGTAACATTTGGCTTCTGAATTTATTTTCCATTCCTCTTTCTTCCAAAGCACTGGAGACCGGCCAATTTGAGTCAGGACATAGGCATGGTGCATGGAAGCTCTTAGCTTTAAATTAGTGGGTCATGCTGATTGGGTTAAACTGATTGCGGTGTTCAGCCAGGAGAAAATTTCTCCCTCATTGATCAGAGAGGGGAGTTTCTTGTTTTCATCTGGTCTGGTTTGGAAAAGCAAACTAAAGAGAGAGCTAGTCTCTTTAGTAGTGTTATTCTTCTTCAGATGACCTGAGGCTTATATCATACCTTCCCTGCTAATGCAAAGAGCCAAGATATTGGCAGTGCCCTTTAACTTTTTGCCTCCACTCCACCCCACCCCACCCCCAAACTCTAGCTATAAACTCTTACACATTACAATCTTAAGTACTTGAAGATTGTAGCGCTTAAGTCTGGTACACAGTGCTGGGAAATGCCCCTCTGCAGTGGGATGAATGGTAGATATTCTTGATCTTTTACAACATGCTCGGTTTCTCAGTTCCTCCTGCAATCATTTTCTTACAATTAGCCTGAGATTTTCACATTACTAGGAAATACTGAGAGTCCAGGCAAATGTAGTCATCTTCCTATTTAGTACTATCTATTATCAAAGGAATAACTATTGGTCCTCAGTGTCCCCACAAACCATAATCCAACCTTCAGCTGTTTGTAGGAGAACACTTCAAGAGCAGAAGTTGCACAGAGCAGCGAAAGCTTTCCCTGCCCAAGCCTCCCCCTGAAACCTGCCAGAGGTGCCAGAGCTGAGAGGTGGATATACAGATAAGATGTTGCATTATAAGGCTTTTCTTGAGGAGATCCTCAGCTGCGGTGGCCTGTGAAATACCCTGTAAGCCACTGTGATGGAAGCTGAATGGGAGGTTACCAAACAAGTAAATGATTCCTTATGGTCCAGTATCCAGTATACCTACTACCTGCTCTTAGACGAGCCCTGACCAAAAAGAGCGTCAGGGTGACCTGAAGTCATCTGTCTCTTCCTCCCACGGGTAACACATTCTTTCACAGGGTCGCTGCAGGTGAAGGATCGAATTTTAGCCTCACATGCTTAGTTAATACCAGATGTCTCACTGAAAAGCATTTTTGTAGAGCTTTATAGTAATCCTCAAAGTTTCTGTATTTCTTAGCTTAGAGAAAAAGACTTCTGTTTCGTTTTTGAGTTGCACAGTGGAGCGGTTATTTTTTCTAAGGTGTGACACTAAACTGTCCTCCAGGGAATTCATTTCAAGAAGGATTAGTGCTGTTCTATGATGAGGTCTAATTTATTTCCTGTATTGTTCTTGTAGACAAGCTTATCACTGTCAGAAAAACAGTGAACTAGAAAAACACCACTGAAACAAGAAATAAAGAGGTGAGTCAAGACAGCAAAAGGATGGAATTCCAGTATCTATTCTGTACCATTTGTTCAAGACATTCATTAAACGACCTAATGGGCACCCAAAAAATAAATCTTGGCTTCCAAATATATACACCTCATGTACTGGGAAGCATGTATATTTGATACTGAAACATACAACTGACACCTCAAGACTCTCTTTAGCGGGAGCTAGTGGATCTGACAGTGTTTGTAAGAACTTGTCAAAAAAAAAGACATTGCATCTCTACTTTCCACATTTTAGTTCAAACAGACAGAGCCCAAGTTGCGAAAGTTATTTATATTGCAATTGGATCCAGCCCAAATGTTCATGCACTAGGGACTACGCTAGGGTTTTTCATAATCCTTCTGCTATCCAGTTACTGAGAATGAAGCTTGCTTTATTTCTAGTGCTGGGCCCTTGCTCTTGAATGTCTGTAACACACCTCCTAGTTGGCAGCAGTGCTTTTAAATCAATTTTTTATTATATTCTGACATTATGTGCTTCTGTTTTAATGCTACAGAAAATAGGGTGCTGCCAGGATTCAATGCATCCCACATGTTCCAATTTTGTTTTCATGCGAATTTGACCTTTGAAACATAAAATTCCTATCTAGCAGTGTGCACATATGTGAGCCATTTCTGAAAGTGGGGAGAACAGAGCTCTGATTCAGCTGAGTGGAACATTCCTATATAATGATACTCAAAGGAATTTCAAATTAACTAGTGTGTAAATTTATGAGTCTGTTTTATCAAATAAATGTTCTTTTTCATAATCAGAGATGGTTGCAGTTCTTATATTCTTTTTTTTTTATGTGGAAGGGATGAGAGGTAGCCAGCGCACTTACATTGTATTTGAAAAAACAGACGATTGCCCTTTTTATGAACTAAGTTCTGGGAGAATTCTTGCAATTCCAGTGAATTGTTTTTCCTTGTGGCACCTTTGCTATCAGGAAGTCATGCAGAGACTAAAGATTCAAAATTTTGTGTAAGCAAACAGGAGCAAAAAATCAGGGAGAGAGATGTTTATATACTTCATTTCTTTTTTTTTCAGTGTACCCTACACCATGTCTAGTGTGGATGCACTGAACTAAATCACAGAGGTGACTATCTATTTGGATAATGCATGCTTCTGTGCAGCAGTCACACACTGCAAAAGCCACAGCTGCTCACCATTTACAGAAGTAATATGCATTTTCCCCCATAGGATTAACACACCAATCTAGGTACATCATAAAAAAGAAACTTACCTATTGTAAAGTAAAAAATACAAATTAAAATCTTATCAGATTTTTTAACTCTTGGTTTTTTTTTCAATTTTCTGGCAGAGACTGCTAGGTAAGCACTACTCTGAGCAGCCAGATTTGATGGGCAACATCACACTGCAACACAGTCAAACCTATAGATCCAGGCAAAACTTTTCATACAAAATTTGATGTGAGCAGGATTTGCCCTAATTGTGTAGTGTTACTTGCAAAGAGAGCTACTCTACAGGGTTCTCCTAGAACAAGATGCCACTTCTCCGTAACCTATGGATATGGTGCCTTCTGAATCTACACCACAACTGGTTATTATGAGTAGAAACCTCTGCTTGATAGGCAGCTCCTAACCCTACATGTCCATCAACAAACAGTGCTGCAGGCGGAACAGCAGTGAATTTGCAGCCTGGTGTTCACACTGTGTGCAATGTCAGGAGACCCGCCTGGCCTGCTCCTATGGGTTCATGGCCCGCTGCGGGTAGAAGTACATTAAGAGCACTTCCAGATCACACTATCTAGTTTAGCCTTATCTCAAGGAAATCCATTTCCTGGCTTGTGGGACCAGTCAGACCTCTTTTTTGGTCCGGAACCCAAAGCACAGTAAACGGGTCCACTGGGAGATTCACCTCAACAGCACATTTCCAATCCAGCCTCAAGCACTCATGCAGATCACCCAAGAAGAGAAGGCTGCGGGGAGACCTTGTTGCAGCCTTTCAGTACCTGAAGGGGGCCCAAAGGAAAGATGGGGAAAATATTTTCAGCAGGGCTTGTTGCGATAGGACAAGGAGCAATGGCTTTAAACTAAAACAGGGTACATTTAGACTAGATATAAGGAAGAAATTTTTTACCATGAGGGTGGTGAAACACTGGAACAGATTGCCCAGAGATGTATTGGAGGCCCCATCCCTGGAAACATTCAAGGCCAGGTTGGACTGGGCTCTGAGCAACCTGGTCTAGTTGAAGATATCCCTGCTAACCTCAGGGGGGGTGGGCTAGATGACCTCTAAAGATCCCTTCCAACCCAAAGTATTCTATGATTCTATGAGTTTGTTGTGGCTGCCTGAACGAGACTGACTGCACGTGCTAAGGTCTGGCTCCTTGGGCTGTATCACACCCAGCTCCCACAGCCACAGGAGGCCCTGTTAACCTGAAGGCACAGCTTCCCTTGCATCCATACTTTGCAACAATTTGGTTCTTAGAATGAAGCTACGTAATTCTGACAATTTTTGTGACAATGGAGATGACTTGATGGAAATGAGGAAGATACTTTTAATTTACATGACAACTCTGATCTGACCTGAAATTGTCAGAAAACACATGAGAATAGTGGCAACAATTTATCAGTTTGTCTTTGCCTAATCTTTTGCTGACTTCTTTATACATAATGAGTTAGGATAAGAGTTTATATTACTAGATATTCCATTATACTATTTCCTGTTGTAATGAAATACTGTTAAATTATAAGATCCTCACCTCTTGGTCACAGCTGTTTCACTTTTTGCTCAGTCAAATTCAGGTTGAAGTGACCACAGAATCACAGAATGGTAGGGGTTGGAAGGGATCTCTGGGGATCATCTAGTCCAACCCCCCCTGCCGAAGCAGGGTCACCTACAGCAGGCTGCACAGGACCTTGTCCAGGCGGGTCTTGAATATCTCCAGAG
>Ga0065711_1035445_pt1 | contig 22322 bp, 8 predicted proteins | sample Hoacrofraction12_FD_59098 | JGI IMG/M metagenome (GOLD analysis project Ga0065711, IMG submission 59098) | Hoatzin crop microbial communities from Cojedes, Venezuela - Epithelial fraction 12 v2 (version 2) | ecosystem: Host-associated > Birds > Digestive system > Esophagus > Crop | place... | reverse complement strand
ATGAGGAAGTTAAAAAGATATAGGTGGTACGCCTTTTGTATGCACTTCCTCGGGAGCTTATTAGCTGGCAGGGTTAGGTGCATTATCTGTATTGTTAGCGAGACAAAGTTGCTTATGTGTGCTATTTTAACCCAGTTATAGACTAGAAAACTATAAAACATTCTGAAATTCAAAATGAGTCGGAGTACAAAGTTTTGTCATTACAAATTGTGTGGACATATAAATGATCTGAATAAAATTTCAAGGTCAAGTTACTTTTATCTAACTTTCATACTCTCAAAAAACCTATCATCCAAATTAGGTTAGAGAAATAACTATCCAAAATGTCGCGAACTTTGCAGCCTTTAAGTCACAGAGCACAGTATATCTTATACAGCTTTGCAAACCATTTTTCTTATAATTTTGTTAGAATTAATTTGGTATTTCCTGAAAATTACCCACCTACATTTAACCTTTATCCTTTTATTCTAAAATGTCCAGGAATAAACTGCATGAGGCATTCAGATACTAAGGGAAGGTAAAATCTGAGTTTCAGAATCCAGTTATCAGCAACGATCACAACCAGGCAAACAAAGATTACTATCAGTAAGAGCCAGTAACTTCAGAGGAAAACAGTAAATCAAACAAATGCTGCTCCTCAGTCACCACATAACAAATCCTGATGACTCAGGGATGGGAAGATTTGTGCTCAAAAGTTGAATTTGGCCATCATGGAAGATCCTGACTGTACAGAAGATACATTGCATGGTATGAAGAAACTAGTGTCCTCGATGCAAATCAGCCTCAAAGATTTCAGTCAAATGCGCATTTGCCGCCGTAAATAAAAATCAGCAGTTGAAAACAAATAGTCTAAACACAGTAGCGCTCAACCTTGCAGCTGAATTCAAAGCTGAAGAACATGTGAGCCCTATGGATCAAAAGATGTATCAGCAGCATGGGAAAAATAACAAAACAATGAATAAAAGGTACTGTATGACTCACTCAAATGTCAGTAAGAAGATGGCATCAGAGATCTGAAGCCATCACCTTGTAACAATAACTAAAAGGTTAGAAATAATTTTTAGGTATTCAGAGTGGCAGGAAGACTTAACTGCAAACTTTTTGTTGCCTTCAATGGCAAGGCTGTACAGCAATTAAAGCTGGGATTGTAAAGAAATTTTTATAATGAAATTTTTATACAAGCACTTAGCATTAAATTCACATTCTTGCCAATATTATGATAGAAGCCAAGACACACAAGTCTATTTTCATCTCTGAGCAAGGCAAACAACGGAAATATTTTAAGTACCCCAGTGTGAGAAAAAACAGCATGTTAGATTCTTTAGTCTACAAATCAACGACGTTTTTCAAGAAAAAAAGAAGATGGATTCAGTTCTGGATCTGGACAGAGTAGAAACAAACGTAAGAATTACAGTATGCAGAACAGAACAGCAAGGCTGTACTGAGTGGGGGGATCCCACAGGAATGACAATTTCTTGGAGGACGCCGGTGCTGCACTAAGGGTCGTCTCGGGCACTCTGGTTGACAGCAGGGCGTGGTGATGTGCAGTGCCTGGTTCTGCACCGGCACAGCAGCCTGCCTCGTGCAGTCCTGCAGAACCTGTACTACATATCAGGGGTTTCACCATCACAAGTCTCTGTGTTACAAAGATAAGCAGCTGTGCTCTGGACTCTTGGATGCAACTTTAGATACCAGTTGTATTGCGGAGAACTTAATTCCAATTATCTCAAAGCAGAGGAGAGTTTGTTTCTGTATTTAGCTACTTAGTCCTACCTAATTCATTTGCCTTTTACATGATAAGAAATTGAAGATACTCTGATACACCCATGAGCAATTATAAAAGCTATGCAAATATTGCCAATGTAGCTATAAATATTCATTTTGTATGAAATCTCTTTGATCAGACTCACACTCATTCAGATTCTGTTTCTGCAAATATTTCCCTGAATTCAGATTATCAAGTATGTTTGCTGAAACAGCATATTTTAAGTAACTATTCACAGCAGACTTTCAACTTATAATTGCTAATATTCATGTCAGAAATCTAACTCAAAGAACTACACTTATTCATTTAGGAAACTGAAGGTTATCATCTTACTTGTACACCCCATCAACACAGCTCAAAATGTATCAAACATCTCACAAATATTGCCAGAATAAAACAGGATTATGCTAACAATGCACATTAGTGACTTTGTGCAAGCAGTCTACTGAGATGAGGAAAACTGATGACATACATGAGTGTTTGCTGAATATTTTGCTGAAATTAACTAATTTTCAATGAATATATTAGTATGTAACTATTGCATAAACATACTGCAAATAGAAAAGCAAGATGACCCTCATTTAATGAATTCTTTGTTAAAAGTTAACTACCCTCCTACAAAAAACCACTTCATCTCAACTGTATATACACAAAATGTTTCTATATTAAATGGATTCATAAGGATTTATTAAAAGAAACAATTCTAGAATAAACAAGTGAAAATTAAGTTGATGTGGTTTAACTTTGTTCTTTGTAGACTCAATGTACCTCCAGCTGAAATCAATGCAAGCCAGTTAAAAAAATGCTTTTGGCAGCTACCTATTTGTGCCGTAACATATTGGCCATTCTTTTGATAAAATCAGTATTTCTTAATGATTTTTTGCACTTTCAAAACACTGCAACTGTTTCTGAAAGTCACCAAATGCATACTGTCTCCTCCGTATAGAAAAGAACCTTGACTATCAAGTTCATAATTACAATGGACCAACACATTTTCAACTCCTACACTTCTATACTATGCTTTGGTCAATATTTGTATTCCTGTGCCTGCTCGGCATGAGATAGTGCTTCAGCTACGTGTAGAGACTCTCACCCAGCAAAGCTACCTCTGAGGCAGCGTCTGCTCCTATTGCTTTGTTTTCTTAATATAACCCACTCAGCTGAACATGCTTCCATACTCCATCGTTGTTAGCATAACCATGACGAAGCCAAAATCTTGGAGTCGCACTGTATCTAGTCATATTTTTCATTTATACGAAGCGTTATGAAACACAAAAAGGCCTAGCTAATATTACATTATTGTAAACGTTCCTTAGCTGTCTATTTTCATTTCAACCATTTATAATAAACATCCCTAGATTTTTTTAAGACAGACTCTCGGTGGCACAATATGTGCAAGCTTTTGTTTCAACCTTTCATACCATGGCTGATACATGTTGTGAGCCAGGTACTGGGGAGAAGAAAGAAGAAGAAACCACATCTGCATCCCATTTTCATCAAATCTAAATTTTGGAGAAAGAACAACAAAAAAACTGAACAGGAATTCATGTTAAAGGAAAATACAACCAAAAAGAATATGCTTGTTGAGCACTTTTCTCAACCTACTGGCAAAGAAAAGATCTGGTGTCAGCTGATTCCCACTCTCTGTATTTCATTTTGATTTGCACTAAATCCCCATGGTATAAACTCACAGATGCACTGCATATAAACCAATAATGAAGAGAAGGAAATAAACCCACAAAGGCTTCCACAGAAAGAAATGCTCCTAATATTTGTATCTCCTGTCACTTGCATCTTTTCCCTACTTGAACACCTTCCTTAGTGCTTCATTTCTGCTTAGCAGCTCGAGCACAGCTTAACCACAACCGTGGACAGCTCTGACCTAAAGAAACAGTAGCCAGCCGATCTTGAAAGAATGAGAACTTGGCATTGATAATTTCTCAGCTATCAGCAACAACGAAGTGCTTTTTGCACAGCAGAAAAATGCGAGAGCGCCATGCGTGCTGCAGTAATATTGGCTTTCTTGGTGGGCAAGCAGCAGAAGAGCTGTACCGATCTGCCAGCTTCATCCTCGTGTAACTGCTACTGACACATCCAAGACTGTTCTGTAACAAAGGCGTTTGAGAGCTTTTTAACTTTTTGTTTGCTTTTTTTTTCTTTACTTATTTTTACTTTATTTTTTAGTCCTACCTCTCCTTAAAGAACCATACCTTTAGAAGCACACAGAGAAAAAACACCCCAGGTCTGGAGTAAGTATGTTTTGCACTTAAAAGCTTATACACAGAGGAATGGAAAATGGTGCTTAACCTTAAGCACTAAGGATTGTATCGTACTGCGTATGAACAACGCATATGTTGCACTAGCAATCTATCAGTGACATTTCCAAGCTAAGAAGCGATTAATTTTGCTAATTTAATGTTTTAATTTCATAGTTAACTATAACTTCTTCTGCAGGGTCTGAATCGAAGGCCACTGTTGGCATATTCAGTTATACTGATATTACATCCACGGGTTTTTAGTCTCCTGCACAAGGCTTTGATGGAAGAAAACTCTTCAGACACTTTAGATTACATAGATTGGAAATTATTGCTGGTTTGAGAGTAGGACCTATTTCCCTAAAGGCTCTTGATTTCTAAAATCGTGTGCAAACACATTGTAAGAGATGGGCACAGCCATCTGGGATGGTGTAAAGAGACAGATGACCTGCACAAAGGCCATAAAACAAGTCATTAAAAGGATCCACAATGATGGATTCTTCTCCTACATTTTTCACTAAGATCCTCCTAGATTATAAAATGGGACATTAACCCATATACTCTATCAATTTTTTTTCTGTTTTTACAGGACCTAAAATCCCTTTTCACTGACACCTTTTTCTATTGGTGACATCAGTGTTTCTTTAAAATTGTGACTTTTGAGGTAATTTATTTAAAAATAGCAGAAACATTAGAGATGTCTAAATTAGCAATGTCTCACTTTCTCTGGCACCCTGAAAATATAGGTCCAGCCTACATCAGTCAGAGATGTATGGTTTCAGCCCCTCCTCACTGACAATGATGTAAGACAACAACCTGAGAAGCATTTCAGTTGGCAAAGACAAGTAATTTCTGCTATAGGAGTTTTATTCATGAACTGATGAAAGCATTCCTTTGCCAACACATGCTGTGCTCAAAATAAGGATCGTTATTGATACAGATATCGTGGCAGAACTGTATTAGCAAAACCACTTGCCACTGCAGAACAAGACCAAAAACGTATCTTCTTCACTAGAAATTTTTTATAAATTTTGAGCCACAAAACAATTTTAAAATCAGAGCAGAAAGTTTGGAGAGAGGTATTCTCTTTACTAGGTAAATCTTTTAATTTTGAAGCAAATTTTGTTTTCTGCTGCTGTCCTGACCTAAAACTAATTACATATATGAATATGAAAAAAAGAAGTCACTTCAAACATCTCACCTGTAAAGGCCACCTCTATATTCTGTAGTTCCATGAGTTTAATCTAGTGGATTTTCCCTGTTTTCACCATGCTAAACAGGAACAGCTACTGCTGATGTTACACAAAACAGAAGACTCTCCCACTAACTATACATACATTTCCATGTATCCATACGACTTCCAATATATCCCTATATTCTGTCCTACGCAAAAACAAGAGGCAGACAAAGAAAGAAATTTGGCATCTAGTTCCAGTTGAGTTCAACTGACGTGCAATTCCTCTTAAATTCAGTCTTCCATCTTAGCAAAAGAAAGATTTGCTAATGCCTTTAAAAACTCTTACATGAGTCATCTGCTAGGAATACGAAAGGATGAAATTAATTTTTTTCTGAATTGAAAATTCTAGAGTTTTTTAATTCCAGAAAAGAAGTATCTAAAAATCACAGCAAGTCTGTTGCTTTATGGTTTTTGCCTATTTTAGCATCTGAGAAACAATAACCTCAAGGTAGTAAATGACATTTCTTTTCTGCAAAAAGAATTGCAATTATTTGGTCTATGAGGGAAATAGATACTTGATAATGTTATTCTAAAAGAAGCTGAAGAAAATAATAACAGTTCAAGAACAAGGAAAAGAAATATTGAAATTCTATACAATAATATCTGGAGAAAATACTTGGAAGAAATTATTAGCCTTTATTGATTTAATGGCCTTTCTTTTGAAAGCCTTAACAGGTCCTTGGGAGACTATTACCCCCAGATTTTGTTTCATTCCGTGGTATCTTCATCACCTCCTTGACAAACAGTTTACTGCAGAAATAAAATATTTACATTTCCTCCATTTTAAATCTAAGGAAAAAAATAATGAGAACTGAGTTAGCAGTTATTGAACTTCTCGGAAAAAAAGAACTGGAAAAAAACAAATGAAATACAGGGAACACCTTGTGATCTGGTATACTGTAAAGAATTTCACAAAATTTATTTTTCAATGGGAAAGACAAGACTATGGATTTCCATAGAGGTCAATTAATCAAATATATGCCCCTTGATTTTGTCAGACTCTGTGAGAATCTAACAAATACCTAATATTTATTTTGGAAGCGCACAGGAGTTATTTCATACAGAAAAAACACTGAAAACAGAGGTTGTCTTCTGTGAGCTGAAAGACCTCAAATAAATCTGAAAAAGATAATTGTAACAAACAACTTAAATTTCACTTTCTATATTCTTATTATCAGAATCTTTTAAGAAAAGTGCTGGTATTCCCTTGCTCAAAGATTTCTACTCCAATAGTGTTTCTTCCAATTGACTTCAGAAGCAACAACTCACACCAGGACGTGACTGGGGGCAAGTTATTTAACGACTGCAGGTCAGAAGAACCAGCCTGATTTCGTGGGTTTAGTCCAGGTTTAGGTAATTAAAGCTTGTACAGCTGAATGATTTGGAAGGACTGCAGCAGCTTTATCTCGATCATTTAGCAGGAGAAACTCTTCTGACAACCATTTAGGCTCAGTGCCATGTAAATATTCTGGCATAAGTAATTCAATCCTCTTCACTCAGCTTCCTTGCAGCAATCTATGGCCTCTTCAAAAGACTTCTAATACTATTTGCTTTTGAGGATGATAAGATGCGTATGATCTGCCTGGTTTAGTGTTCTGCACATCATTCAGTACTCCCAGAATTTTGAAGTACATAATTATGCTTGAAATAATTAAAATCACAGTTTAAAAAAAAAAAAGGAAAGAAAAGGGGGATCCCCATAGTAAGTGTGCTGGAAAATTTGAACTGAGTTTGGGAATCCACTGTATGTGGCACTCTGAACACCTAGACCTGACCCATTGAAGTTCAGCAGTGAAAATCTCATTGAGTTCAAGGAGTTCAAGAATGTGGAAAGGGAATCTGTGGTATTAGTATACTTAAAAATGGGCAGTAGAGACATAGGTTAAAAGAAGGATCCAGGCACTGAAAAGATGAAAGACTAAGCAATACGGGGGTGAAAAGTCAAGAATAAGAATTCATTTTATCTCTGTCTTCTTTAATGCAAGAGGAATAAAAAGAAATTTTATTTGACAGAGTGCATATGGAGCAAAGAAGATCCATGTTCTTCCCAGCTCTGGCACTGCTGACTATCTTTTATTTCAACTCTCATGAAGAAGCCCATAAACATAGCTTGCTGCAGAATAAAACTTAACATGAAACAGAAATTTTAAGTACAACACATCCCTGATCTTTCCCTTTGCCTATATTTAAGCATATTAATCCATCCACAAAAGTACTGACGCCTTCCACATAAATTTGTGCTAAGATTCCTTTGATATCCAAGAATATAGAAAGTTGCTTATGATCCCCTATCACAACGCTATACACCCTGCCCAGAATTCACTGATAGCACTGAGAAAAGAGAAACCCAGAAACTGATGTCGGTAATACCCTGCATTAGCCATATTTGGAGTCAAGGGCCCCTTTCCCCACAAACACAGATAAATTCTTCGGAAATTTCTCGAAGGAGCACTGATGCATGTCCTGTATTCAGTGACATAAAGAAAAGCTGAGAGATAATTATCCTGTGAGCATGGAGTCAGTGCAATGTAAAAGCGGTGCCAAAAATTCCAGTGCTGTCATTAACTGCTGCTGGCTGCTTGTCATCCCAGAGTGGAGGACAGCCCATCAGCCTGCGCTGGTAGACGGGGAGATGAGAACATACCTGTACACAGCAGGATATTTATAAAATCTAATCATGCAGGAAAAAAAATACAGAAATTGCCTCACAAAGCGTTGTAGCACTTATTTCAGTTACATGACATTTCATTTTTCCTGTAGAGCCAGCAATGTCATATTGCTGATCTTTCGCTGATTTAAAACTAAGTTTCCAAAAACCTATTAAATATTGAATTTTTGTATAGTCCCTGAACTGAAACAGGATCAAGGAGGGAAAGAACCACTAAATTTTGTATATTTTGTATATTTGCAGCTGATCTATTCCCTCTGCAAACTGTCAACGTTAATATTTTAAACTTTTTTTAAAAGCACCCTGTAAATATTAGCACTTAAGGCATTTCTGCTCTTGTTTCTATATTATCATGCTAATAAGCAAAGAAATTGCCTCTGTGCATATAGCATTGTTCTACTAAATAGAAAAGCAGAGGAGCACCAGACATTTTCAGTCTCTGACTCCAGCCACCTCAGGCAGGCAAAGCAGAAGTACTTTAGAAAGGTGCATCCACTCAAAAGCACGATCCTACATATGCAGCATATAGCTTTCAATGCACGCTACAGTAAACTTCAGACATGGAATACAAGACCAAAAACCTGTAAGTATAATGTACCATAAGATGAGAGCTTGAGAAATAAAAAGGTTTCACCACTGGCACAGGGACTGGAAGAGAAACACGTTTGATATATAAAAGCCCCAGATGACACCATAAAAAAATCATATTCCGTGTTACAGAAGAGTACAAACTGAAAAACAATCTCAGTAAGCCTGATCTGAGCCTGCCTAAGTCTTGTCCAAAGCGCAACATCTAAGAGAAAGGTGAACCATTCCCTTGCTCTCCTGCCTGGCTGCCAAACTATTCCCACCCCTGCCGCGGGAGGTCAGACAGGAAATGCTGTTGGTCTTCTACCTACCGTACTCTCAGGCATTTCTCTAATGGGATTAGCCATAGCCTTGTCACACAAAGCTAAGTTACTGAGTTGATACACTGTACTTTAGTTTGCAGAAAAAAAGTGTTCCTGTTTATGTGTAGCATCACAGTATTTACAATAAGTATCTTAATCTGCTATTTCAACTGATTAACGTACGTTTTGTTTTATTTTACTGGCTGGCCAAGCTCTGTAGCCTTTTCAAGAGACAACTTGCTAAACTTCTAAAACATTTTAACTTTACCTGATTTCTCTTTCATCTCTCATATTGAGTTACAAACCACATTTTTCTTATTCATAGAGTGCCACAAACACAAATTTCAGCTGTAGCCTGATCTACATGACAGCTGCTGAAGCCACGGACAAGAAAAACTATCAAATTGAATGAAGTGGGATATAAACGATAGCACCTTCAGCAGCAGGTGCCCTACTGAACATTGCATCAGCAGAGCTGGTTAAGACGTGTTGCTTTGACTATTGTATTTTATTCTGGTGGCAATAGCAGCCTGAGTGACTTCAGCAGGTCTTATTCTCCTGGAAATCTCACAGCAGGACTAACTCAACTCTGAGGTGCTACGGCACAAAGTGAAACATCACGAACTGAACTCGGCAGTTTCATTCATCTGGGTTAAGATGTAAACACAGAGCACCACTTGGCTCAATCCACCTCCAGGTGCAATTCCCCAGAGGAAGCACATCCTCAGATGGTATGAACTGGCATTGCACCTAACTCTTCGTGTAATTCCACCTTTCCCTGTTTCTTCTGGGGCTTTGAGGAGTATCCATCCTCACCTCCGCAAGCAGGCAGGCTCTCCCCAGATGGCCAGGAGGAGCTCAGACAAAGAGGAGCTTCATTGGCATTCCCAACTGGCATTTTTTCAGCAGACGTTTGACCAACAGCAAGATGTGCTGATGCCTGGAAACACTGGAGTCCAAAACCAGGTGCAGTTCAAGCGAGATTTCAGTTTGACAAGAGTATTCTGCAAAGCTCACAAACCCAGGCTGGGGCTCGCACAGCTCGCGCACACTGTGTAGAGAAAGGAAGCCATTCAAAAGCGGCAGCACGTTCCCTCACCCCCCGCTCACAGCTCACACAGCCGCAACGGGGCCGCTACACGAATATCAACAGGGAGCACAGACATTGTTTATCTCTGAGGATGTAACTGGGCAAACAGACGACCATTATTACACTACTTGCCCTTGCAATATGCCCCTCTCTGTCAACCTGCCCCTCTTTATAGTTCCTTGCAGATTTTTGAAGGATTTCCAATGGATGTGGAGAAATGGTACAAAAACAGGGAAGGAAGAAAAGAGATGGAAGGCAGGCAAGACAGTCCTTGTCAGAGGAACTCAACAGCAGAATGAGATGGCATTTTTCAAAGACTGTGCAACACATACAGTAACTTCTGAGAAAAGCTGAAAAAAAAGGCGGCCAGTGTTACAGCTTCATAATCACTTTAACAGGTCCCTTTGTTGGTGAGTCCAGTTGCAAAACAAGTCTCCCCTTTCCTTGGATTTTTTCCTCTCTCAAATGTTAACTGGCTTTACAGTTGTCTTTTGCACCTCTCTAAACCTAGTGAGAATTATCTGACTGTCCAAGTATTAATCTTATAACTTTAGTAACGTGAATTCAGTGACAACGTTCACTCTCCTTTTTGTGTATGCAGTTGTTGCATCTACATTGACGGAACACTGTTTAGAAGCATTCTGGTGCATGTTGGATGTTAACAGTTACTATATAAACCAAAGTTTCACTCCAATTTCATACAGAGACTGAAATATTCACAAATGTCAGATTTGTGTCTGCTCTACACTTATATAGCTTGAAAATACAAGTTATCATGCATGTAATATACCCACACACCCTTTTCTTAGCATGGACTAAAATACAATTCAAATACAATACACTATGATTGTTTTAAACCCTTAAAATCAGATTAGGGATTTAATTATGCATTAATAAAATTATTTGTATGACTGTGGTAAAGGACTGAAACACCTCTCCATATAACCTCTTACTAAGAACACGACTGTCAACATCTAAATATATTCTGCATTTCTGTTAAGAGGTTCTACAGATACTTTCTTTGATCAAACATAGATAAATCTTGTACTACGTGAACTTCTGTACATGGAATATATTTGTTTATACTGTCGCATTATAAAATAGCATGCTATAATAAAAATAAATGTATATTCCTACATTTTAGTCTGAATATCCTTACTTGGGCAGTAAAATGTAGAGGGAAATTGTCTGATGCATGCCATACATAAAACTCAGTAATTCAAAGATCTAAATGATGAATCTTATACTATGGTAGCTCTGTGACACTCCGTAAAGTACCTATGTATCTAAAACAACAGATGCATTACCTTCCTCATTTAGACAATATTTTTAGCTGCTAGAAATGTTATCAAAATGCTCTATTTTTTCTCTGTTTACTAAAATACAATAATCTTCTATGAAAAGTATCTTGTTAATCACTTTTAATTTCATAAAGCAAAGGTTGGCCTTAGCAGGCAACAATCAGTGACGGAGCTTTAAATTTATAGCATCTTCATTTCTTAATCACTTTTTAGTCTCTAACTTAGTTTTGAAAATTTTCATAAGGCAGACTCAATATAGTAATTGCCACTAAACAAACAAAAAGGTACTTTTCCATTCAATATGTGAATGTTTACCTTCGGTATACAGCAATAGAACACGCCACAGTGGTTTTATACCAGCTTTCTCCCGAAATCAGAAAACACAGTCCAGTTTTCAATGCTTTCTCTTAGCACTTCTCCTCTTTCAGTATGACATTGTATCCACTTATTTATTTTTATAAGGGCACTTCTCCCTAAAACATGTTCTATGGAACTCAAAGGCTTGCGTAATTGAATTAATAGGTTTACAGAAAATACATTATAGCCAAAATTGCAAAGATGGGGGTGGGGAAAGAACAAATATTTCAACAAGAAGCAGCCTATTGCGTAAATTTGTCACCACATGCCATACATAATGCATAAACCTTGTGCTCTTAACACTTTGATTATAGACTATACAGACAATGCAAATTAAAATTCCTGCTGCTCTATAAATGCAATGAGAGGAAATTATGTAAATTTTAACACATTAGATTGATTTGGTTGAAATGAAACCTGTTCCACTTATGTTTTAGGGGAAGAGCCACAATTACAATGATTGAGAAAGTGCAGTGTTAATGAAGTGTGTTATTGCTAATCAATTCCTCCTCCTCTGATAACGGCGCAGGCATGTGCACTGTCACGACATCATCCACTGGCAAACGTAACCACTCACACCACCACATGGTTTATATAGCAGAAATTAAGGCTTCCAGAATCTCATGCATATGGTCCTGTTTAATATCAGAGATTTCACAGAAAAACTATGACAGACATTCAGGAAGGGCGCATGTTCTCATATGTGTATGTACCCCCCACCCCCATATTGTGTGTGCCTGAGTATGTGTACATAAACATATACACACGTAAAACTCTTTGGCAATATTGCCAGGCTGACTATAATACTGCTGTCTTTAAGCCGCTGTAGATTTCGTGTGATACCAACCAAGTAACCTCACTTTGCTGATCTCTTGAAAAATACAGAATGAGATTATCACATTGTAATTGAACGTGTCTAGTTAATTGAAATAAAAAGCAAGGTCTTTCAAGCTTAAAAGAAAGTTTTCTGTCCAAATGGAAGAAACTGCAAAATCGGACTCAGTGGCTCCAGAGGTTTCACATAAACAATGTATTTATTCTTCGGTAACAGAGTTACCTGGGAATTCTGGCAGGAATCTGGAACGTCTTTACAACTGAACACAGCTGATTTCATTCTGTAACCTTATCGTAAGGAACCGCAGTGCACACAGCTGATAGAGCTGTTTTACAGTCAGCCAATATGTGAAGCAGATTATACCTTCTTTACAAGAAGCGAGGAGCATGTCTCTCTGAGTATCATGTCACTTTTAAACAAAATACTTTGTAGAGCTTCTCACCAGCATGACAATGAATTGTAGAACACCGCATTGTTATCTTAATTATTTACTGTGTTATATGAGATAATTAATTAGATTATTTATCACGATTTTGCTGTCCTTTTATTCTATAGAAATCTCCATGGCATTTTTTAAGCAAAATCGTCATTTGCCAAAGGCCCTGCAGCATTAGAAATTTGCAGCACTTATTTCACAGGTAAATATGAAAAGGTGGGATAAGCTGACCTGTTTTATTTTATTTCTCTTTATATAACTTTTATATTACTCTCAGAAACATTTGTCACCACATGTAGCATCTGCTTTTGTTTCCTGTCTCTAGTGACTTGTCTCCCACTAATTTATTTCTGTTCCTGCTACGATAGCAGGAGGCACACTGCACAGAGACATCTCCCTGGCTTCAACAGCAGTTTGACACACAGGATTGTTGCAGGTCTTGAATATAACACACATAAATCAGAACACCACAGGCAATGAGAGCACTTTTATGGAGAAATGACATAGCAGATAAACATACAACACACACACTAAGACTGGCACTTACCATAAGAAATTTTACTGTATTATGTTTGGTCCATGAACATGGAAAAAAGAGGGGTCGGGCCCCAGTTGTGAGAAAAAATCTCGTGGACTCAAAGAAGAAAATGCGAAAATAAAAGGGAAAGATACAAGAGAATTCATCTTTCCTAGAAATAAAATTACATTTACTTTTGCAGTCTGAGAATCCATTCTTGCATCAGCATGCACATCTCTGCTATGTTTAGGGTTTTAAAAATGCCAACCAATTTTTGCTTCATTATTCCTGAACTAACGTGACTGCCACCACTGGCGAGAAGCACAGAGAATGCTTGGGACTAAGCACCGTTCCTTCACACCAGGGGCTTCAGCCACTACCCTAAATTTCTTCTGACTTTTGGCTGGGGCTGCTGGAGGAGTCAGCTACCAACTCTCTTCTCCGTGTTAGGGTGCACGGCCTACTTCACACTGTGCTAATCAGAATCCCAAAGCATGAGATGGTCAAAGAGCCACTTAGAGCTTGGCAAACAGAGATTTGCAAAGAGAAACAGGAAAAATAATGACAACTTACAAGAGTAGGAACTAAGCATTTCGGTTTGCAAGCCATGATACGATTGTTTAGTCATATAAAATAAACACAAAGAATCACAGCGGTAAATATCTCAACCCTACAGGAATCAGCTGAATTTCCAGCTCACGAAGACCCTAGAAAACTGAATCTCTCCACACTAGCTTTTGCTTGAATTCTTTGACTTCAGACTGCTTTGTTTGCAGGAAAAGAAGCTCTCTTTGATGTTGGAATATTAGCAGGAGTGAAACAATAAATTTCCCATATTCTAATATCCAGACATCCTGAGCTTGTTCAAGGACCCCTTGATTCATGAAGGCAAATAATTAAATTACCTGAGCTTTGATCAAGGAGTTGCTGCAGTCCCTTTTTGATGTAGAAAGTGGCTGTTTGAAGCTCCAGACAGATAACTAGCCTATATATTTTTTAACCCTTTTGTCACCAGCAGCACATTTTATGCCACGATCTGGCATTTCCAAGAAAGCACCACAACATCATTTGGGGATGCTCTTCCAGCAGGAGTGCAGTAGGTGAAGCAAGTCCAATTGAATCCTCATACTAAAAACTTGATGGGATGTTTATTGAAAGAATGAAACTCCCCCTCCTAAACAAGCCAAGTTATCTTGCCTTAATATTATGCTTTGGAAGCTGCTCTTCAGATTGCATGTCACCGAGACACATAAAAATATGTCTGAGAAGCAAGCAGGTTTGCCTTTGCAACACAAGCGTTTTCATCTTGTTCCCTACTTTCCAACTATTTCCCCCAAAAGAAAGGTGAGTGGGCACACGCTCATCCAGTCAGGTGAAAGAATGCTCTTAAAATAGGAAAAACAAGGAGAGAGATTTAAGCCTTTCATTCTTCCCTCTCCTCAAATGCAAGAGCGTGGACAAAGTCAGCTTTGCGATTAAAAAGTCAAAGACCTAGCCATGCTACCAGCAAAACAGAACAGAAACTAGAAGTCAACACAGGTGCTGTCCTCCCTCTCTGCTGATTTGCAATTTTCAATACAATTACTGAAAGAATTCCTCTCCATTAATGAGGAATTATGCTCCTCTCCATTCATTCTAGGATTCTTTTGGGACGTAAGGAGGTTACTAAAAGGGCATAATTAGAAGGCATAATTAATGTATAGGGATCTCTTACTGAGTTCCCTATACAGTTCCAACAATATAGCCATATACATATATACACAACCATAATTTTAGCAACACTTCCATGGATTTTGGAAATGACCTCACCAGAATACTGAGAAGTGGGAAAACCAGTTTTGCAACAGGACTTCTACTGGTATCATTCATGGTAGAAAGGCACCCGTCCTTCTACCATCCACAGCTGTGGAAAGGATTCATGTCATTCAGACCAACATCTCAATTCATAAGGCTTCAGACAGCATAATGAATATGCCTGGCTGACTATAGATAACAGACCAATTATTTTGGGGCATGAGGATGTAGACAGAAATTCATGTCTTTACATTTAAAACACTTGATAAATTATTAAAAAGTTAGTACATTTCTAATTTGTTGGAAAATAAAACTTGAGGCCTTTTATAAAGCCCAAAGGGGAAATGCGTATAATCAATTGGTAAGAATGAAAAAGGAAGTTAATGTGTATACAACTTTACGTTTTTTCAGTTACGTCACAGCAGCTGCATATATAACCGACTTGTGAAGCAGAAAACCGTCATATCTGAGTGACTCAAAACACTCCTTGTAACGTTACTGAAAAGAGTGAAAGGAGGAGCTGCTGATCTCAAACTCAAGAAGAAATTAGCATTCATTAACTCAAAGTAATAAATTGCCCAAGGCATTTATGGGTTAAATATAGTCTACTTTTAAGCACATGGAAACAGTTAAAACACAAGTTTTTCTGTAGTTTATGTTGAATGACTTAATTTCTAGTAAAAAGAGATTTAATTTCCAGATGGGGAATACCTCTAGGCAAAAACATTCTTCTCTCCTCCAACAGGCAAAATTTATTTAATACCAATGGAAAAGTCTTTTGTACACGTCCTTAATTTCATTTACATTACTTTCTTTTCTCAATACGATATCAATGTAAATTCTGTATATTTTTTGCAAAAAATAAAAGTCCCATTTTTGGTAGCTCTCACATTACATACAGCTTTCAAGAAATAACTTGCTAGTCATTCAGTTTTGAAGGGAAATATCATAAAGGCTAAGTTGTTCCATGGACTGTATACAGTGATAGTCAGAAACAGGATTTAACAGCTATGAGAACAAAACACAGATTTACACACAGTTCATAAGTAATCTAACACATGTGGACAATCTGGTTCAAGCCTCCTGCAGAGGATGACCTACAGAATCTTATGACGGCAGTAACTACAGCTAGCATACTTTCTGATCTCCAGCTCATCGTAAGAAAACCCAAGGTCATGACAGCAAGCAACCGTCAAATCTTGGGAAGTATCAGAGCTGGCACTTTCTTTATGGACTTCACTGTTTCAGCCAAACTCATTTCTTGTTCAATTTGATTGGATAATTAAACAAGTATTAGTGCAATTTCATACATATGATGGCGTATTGATAGCATTCCGAGCGCTAGTAGGACTGAAAACTGGCTTTGACCTGGAAAGGCACACCTCCATGTAAACTCTGTTTAAAAACATGAGTTAATGTAACCACCAAAACTACTTTAAATTTGCGTATCAAGGATATTACTCAATAATACCAATGTCAACTGAAAAACTCCATGGACTCCAATACAGTTTCTCTTTTTTATATCAGGTTGACCAGACAGAATTTTAACCAGTAAAGTGTAAACGTCAGATAAATAGTTCAAACTTGTCTGCTGATAGAAGTCATTAAAAAAAGCCTGCTAACAACAATAACAAGGGTCTGAGCATATATTAAATAAGGTGGACATTTCCCTAGCCTTCTAAATGTACAAATACATACTGAAGGCCCCAATAAGGCGGCATTCAATGTCAACTCAATGCCATTCCAAAAAAATTAGACTTTTGTAATTTGACTTATGATTTTCATCATGTGTTTTTGACTGCTCCTTTAAAAACCAGGCTGGCAGCCACTTACTAATCTGTGATGCTACAGAATCACAGCACACCACTGCAGCATGGAGTAAATCTTTACGTTTCCTTTTTCAGTGGAGCTCATCACGTCCTAGTTACATATGACATCTGCAAGTTGTATAAACGGTCTAGTGAGGCCGTAAGGCTGCTTTCCATTTCCTTTTTCATAAGATTGCTTGAGTATTTCTCAGATCACTTCAATGTCACCTTACTTCAATGTGGAGTTTCCTTTGTTATTAAATAAGTACATAGGAAGTCACTGAACATACTGACAAATAGTTTTTATCATATCTAACTGCTCCTAGCAGTTTGACATATACCTAGCCATATACAAAGAAAGTAAGACTTCTGCTCATAAAGTCAAAAAACTAAGTAATGTGTGCAGAAGGTAGCTGGACATTACTAACTAAAAGACTGTAGCAAAGGGTATGATTATGCTGCAGCCTAGGAATGGGAAGCCCTTGTTTAATTCATGTAGAAGTCATAATCAAAGGAGAAGGCAAGTGTTGGATTAGCCTGACCCGATCAATCCGAGAAGGATGTCTCCACATTTGAGAATAAGCAGCAATAGTTGAGTAAAGCAGGAATACAAAAATAAAAAGGAAGGCTAGAAGAGTCCACTATACTTGATAAAATGGAGATTATGGGAGGGCAGAGCAAAGTTTGCATTGAAAAGTGGGAAACTTTGAAGGTGAAAAGTTCACTGAATATTAGATTTTGTGCTGTAGAGGGGGAGCAGAAGCTAATAAACAGAGGCACAAGAAATATCATCTAAACATAAGCAAGTTCAGTGAACTCAAGATAATGATGCAGGAACCTGAGAAACCAAGCACTATGCCTAGGAGCACAGGCTCAGTCTTACCAAGGTCGTATAGACAGTAACCTTAAATATTGTACACGTTCTACTTTAACCCAGACCATGCAGATACCCCAATTAGCTCTGAAGTCTCCAGATGAACTCTGTTTGTACAGATCAGCGGACTGTGACCTGCAGTACAGGACTGGGAGTCACAGAGGAAGGGATCATCTTAAAACTAGCTTCACTACAAGGGTACAGCCAAAGACGGCACCACAGAAAACCACTTACTAGAGATGTCAAAGAGGATTGTTAGATTTAGTACTTGAAACATGACTACATACTGATACTTTATTAACATATTGTTTTTCATATAAATATTGCAAATTCCACAATTTTAGGAACAGAAAGAATAATACTTTATTAACATATTGTTTTTCATATAAATATTGCAAATTCCACAATTTTAGGAACAGAAAGAACAATAATGACCACCCTAAGCCTGACCTAGTCACTTGTATTGCTACCTAATCAGCCCTTTAGTATGTAAATGTTAAATTGTTTGTATGTAAATACCAATGTCTGCTATATTTTCTTCTTGCTTTAGAAACAGAAATGCCATGTAAATTGCCACTGTGCTAAAAAGAATTGAAATGCATACTAATCAGCCATATTCTCTGAGCTATACCAGCTATAACTGGAATGGTAACAAATGAAAAGGCAACAATCAGTGGCAGGGAAAGTTTTCTATTGGAATCAGAGACCCAAGTAAAATTATTATTCATCTGCTTTTCAAAACTTTGGAACCTCTTATGTCTTGAAAAATTGGGTTTGAAACTGTGAAAGAACAGTAACTTTCACTAATCTTATATACTGAAGATCTTCACCAGAATTTCAACTGCAAGAAGAATATGCTGAAAGAGAACGGGAAGGAGACGTTATCTTTAAAAAATATCTCTTCACTGTGTGTGTTGAATAAATGTTTGAGTGATTCTTCAGTTACATCAGTTTGGTAATCTCTGTGGTTAAATAATGATGGTTACATGCAAGATGAAACTGGAGGTTTTGATCACTGCACTGTACCTATTGAATTAACCTGGCAGCATTCAACTGCTTTAATACTGGTCATTCCTCAGAAAAAGCTTACAGTCAGTTCTGCCCTGTCCAGAAAGTACCCTGTAATGAGGAAACACACTAAAATCTCATCTTGAATGGTGAGCTAAAATGAACTCAGTGATACGTAGAAATACATCACTATACCAATATGTGGTCAAGCCTGCCGACAAGGAGGACTGCCTGTTGGAAGCACCGCTCTGAAAAGCACAAGATTTAATCCTAATATTTCAAATGTGTTTTCTAGTGCTAATGAGACCAATTTTTTATTTTGTACATGCTGTTCAAAGTCTTGTATTTACCTCAGGATTTCTCTCAGATAAAATAAAATTATCATTTCCAAAAATGATGTATAAACTTTTTGAATGTCAATTTTCTCAAACTATATAAAGGTTGGATTTTTTACCTGTTGCTTCAATTAAAATTTTCCAGTAACACACAAAAATTAATTGTAAATCTATAAAAATGTACACAAATGTGCATAAAGTACACATAAGATGTATGCAAGAACACAATTTTATCTGGCTCTAAAGAGGTCTGAGAATCCTTGTCTGGGGGCTGGTATAGCTACAGGTATTCTGCTCTGGTAATGAAAACACGTTATTTTTCATCCAAATGCCAGCCAACTTTGCACAAACTGTTTCTTTGGTTTGCCTTATAATGTTTGCATACAAAAAAAAATTATAAAAGATGAAAGGAGTAACGCAGTTATTCATTCAGCAGCCAAGATCTTTTAGATAATTACTTTAAATCAAGGAGGGACAGACCACTTAAATTTACGACTTGATGCTGACACGTGCATGTATTAATAAAACTGTTAGCATTAATGGAAATAGGGTTTAGTCTCCTGACTCAAATAGTGCTATCATTTCTGGTTTATATTGAACTAATGACTTATCCTTGGCAGAATTATATGTATGCATGTATTTAACTATTTAACTTAACCACTGAGACCAATTAATACTTTTCTGACGTTTTATTTAAAAATATATATCTTCAGCCTCAATGGGATAAAAATTATGTTGAAACAGAGTTTCTGTGGCACCAGTTTAACCTTAAACGTAATACTTTTGCACAGAATATCTGATGATGGCACTGTATAAAATGAAGAGTACTGAAATGCAATGCAGAAGAAGCAGCTCTCCAATGGGCCTGACATCAAGCTAAGGGACTTTTTAGCTTACCAGGCTAGCAGAGGCTCTGTGTGATTAGGAGCTCACGCAGAAAGAAATGGTGGCTGCAAAAGGGTACACCATAAATGTAACTTCAACCCCACTGGCTAGCGCGAGGACAGATGCAAGGAACAAACCTGCGCACAGCCACCTAAGCCAGGCTGTTTGCAAGCTTTGGGGCACTACTGGCTGGTACTGCCAGTGTACGCTGGCAGGGCAAGAAAACCAGGGCCAGTTGCACCATACAAAGACAAGGGAGCTAAACACTTGGTGTTGTGAAGCTGACTAACATGGAAATCCTGTGAATTGTGTTTTAAAGGGTCACTGAATATAATTCCTCCTGCTCATCACTCCAGTCTTTGCCTGTGTGGGCCTGTGTCTCCACAGCATCATTGGGAGTTCACTGGAAAAGTGTCAGACTGTACCAACACAAGTGAAAGCTTAAGTGCAATTGCTGTCTAGTTAGCTACTTCCTACAGCTTACATTCATGTATCAAAGTTCTGTTCAATTTTGTGTACTTTATAACGCTTCATGATCCACAACTGCATTGTATGTTAGTTTATCTATAATGTGGCTACAGTCTATCTGTTGATGAACTACTAAATCACCGTTATAATACTGAATTATATTTGGAAACTTATTGCTGCACTGTTCACCATCGGTCTGGAAAATCCTGGCTCTTCTTCCACGTTCAGTTACTTGGTTCTTTTCTTTTAACCCATTTACAGTGATTTGTACTATTCCAACTCTGCCCGCCATTGCATTACAATTAAGAATTCTGATGAACTCTTGTTGATTCAGAAGGGAGAGGACTCTCATTCATTGCCAAACTTTGGAGAAAAAACACAAAAAGCCCTCAGAATTTGCTTAAGTTAGCATTTTGAAATTGAAGAGCAAAATTATAGCCCATGGATCCAGTAGAGCTCAGTGGGACTGGGACGCCTGAAAGCCACCGCGCCACCCAAGCAGTTGTGGAAGAAGGCCTTATGCCTTTGTCAGGCACAAGGAACCAGAACGTCACCTTCCCCAAGGGCACTGCTCAGCAGCAGGGCCGGCTGCTCCAGATATTCGTCTCTGAACTCCTGCTGGCTTGCGAGGCACTGCTAATGCCCCAGCCATGCGTAACGTTCTCTGGAGGACCTTGAACTCGAGTGGCAGCTCTAACTTCCCCACCCACCCTGAGCGCATCCAACAGCTTAAGGGATGTTCCCTGCCTTGGAGGCACAGTGGGCAGGCAGCCCACGGGTCTCGGACTACTCTTGGCAACACAACACTCCTCAGCAAAGCGGTGCTCATTGTCCAGCGCAGTAGCTACTGACTCTCTCACCATGAGTTGTTACTCTAAGATAAGTCTTAATTAATAAGCTAAATCCAGTGATTGACAGAAAACTGCACAACTGTTATGGCATTCTGTTGCCCATTTTTGGCATCAAAGTTGTAGACAACAATTTCTATTAGACACATTAGCTTCTCTGGCTGCTTATCTGCTCAAGGGGACGTAATACAATATCATAAAATGCTGCACTCCGTTACTTACAGTATAGAGTTCTTATACATACGAACTGGCTCAGTCTATGAGTCCAATCCAAGATCCGTGCAACCCAGCACCCTGCCTGTGGCAACACCCACAGGGGCTGCCTGGGGCATCACACCGGAACAGGGCAGGTGGAGATGAGATTCCTTCCAGGCCTGCAACTGTGTCAGGTCCATACTGTCACCTACGTCCTGTCTGGTCAGCATTTGCAATGATGGGTTGTAATAATTTCTTTTATATTCCAAGGCGCTACGGGATATACAGAAATGATTTGGACCAACCCACTTTTCCCAGTTCTTTAGTTGTAAGCTCCACTGACCCAGATGTGTAAAATTAGACCAATTTGGCCTAATACGTCTTTTTTCTACTACGGATGTCTTTACAAGATCTCTGAAGCACGACAACATTTTTGACAGAAACATTTTTTGTTTCCCCATATCATTTTTTTCCTGCCTTTAAACTCTTTTCTCTTGGCATAGCAGGAGCCGACGCTGCCTTTGAAAAGGGAAGAAAGAGATGGCAGCCCCACGAAAACCGCTGCCGCTGAGCGGACCGAGCTGCTGGTCTCCTGCCGAGACTCCAGCTGCGGCACTCTGCCGACCACCCGAAGCCACACGATTCCAAAGCAACTTTGCAGCGAGCACCAAGGCGGTAACACGAGGCCGAAGGCGCGGCGATCCAGCGGCCAGCAGGCGGTCAGTGCCGGCGCAGGGCCCGCGCACCAGCCCGGCC
>Ga0065711_1007473_pt1 | contig 22322 bp, 14 predicted proteins | sample Hoacrofraction12_FD_59098 | JGI IMG/M metagenome (GOLD analysis project Ga0065711, IMG submission 59098) | Hoatzin crop microbial communities from Cojedes, Venezuela - Epithelial fraction 12 v2 (version 2) | ecosystem: Host-associated > Birds > Digestive system > Esophagus > Crop | place... | reverse complement strand
CCATTGGAACCCAGTATGACGGCACATGGTATGGAGTACCCTGCTCTGTTTGGCCAGGTGGGGTCAGCCCACCCAGCTGTGACCTTTCCTGGATTCCCTTCCTGGATTCCGGAGTAAATTAACCCTGTCCTGGCCAGAACCCAGGACAGTAAGGTTTCTCTGATAAATGTGAGAAAAAGACTTCAAGTTTGTACTTTTTGATTGTGCAGTCAAATGCACAAATCTGACTTTGTTGTACTACCACAACGTGTTCTTCAATCCTAACAAGCTGTCATAACTGAAACAGTACAAACTTCAACCCGTTCAAAGAGCAAAACCCCTGTTACATGCTCAAAAACCACAACAGAGGTTTGCATTTTCAAAGGATAGTCATAAACTAGATCTAGCAGAGCTTCACTAAGGTTATCAAGACAACACACCTCAGCTAAGGAAATTACTCACCATTATTATTCTGATGGTTGCCAGGGCCCTGAGGGCACTGGGGGCCAGGGGGCCTGACTGTTTCTGCTGATCGTTCCCTAGGAACTCTCCTCATGCTGCCCATGGGCCCTAAAGTCCCATTTCAGCCTAGTCTTGGATGTTAGTCCTGCTCCAGCAGTGCTGTAGGATGCCGGTCTCCAGCTCTATCCATGGATTATTTGCCAAGGAAATATTTCTCATCAAATGTTCTTTTTCAAAACATAATGTAAGCATGTTAAGGTATCGAGATGCCTAGTTAAGGTAATTTCAGATACCACAGCAGTTTGAAAACAGGAGATAGATAGTATCACTTTTCCCTTCATCCATTTTCCTTAAACTGCTTTGTCTTCATGCCATTAACCAGATGCTATCTGATTTCCCAGGACGCTGATTCATGCTCCATTTCTACCTGTGTGAGGAATTGTCAAAAGCAATACGTAACACATAGTTAACAAATATGTATGCTGAAGATGTATGACCTTTTGAGTTTATCAGCTTGTATGTAGCTGTGAAAAGCAAATGAATTCCTGTGTGCCCTACTTCCAACTCAGTTATCTAATATAATTGCGAGACCACAATATAACATTTCTTGGTAGACTGAGAAGAAATTGTTTGTATTTTAAGAAAGTCTAGTTCTTCAGTCCTAATATTTCCTCTTTTTTATTACCTTTTGTTGTGGATTGAAATTTTGATGACCTAAGGTATTGTTTTTTAGGGAAGATATGAGGCAGAATTCAAAAGCAGTGAATGAAAAAGAGATGCTTCATTCCAGCTGATAAGCGCTGTGGGCTTGCAGGTCTTCACTGTTCAGTAGTTGAACGCAGACTGTGCAGATGCTTTTCACTCCTGGAAAAGATGAGCGTAAATTCACTTTCTTCTTCCTCACTCACTCAGTAGCAGTCAAAAAAACCTAAAGCTCTCATCAAACCAGGACATGCTATTGTAGATTTCTGTATATCAATTAAATGATTTATAATTTGAATTATTTTTTAAAGTATTTTTAATGCATAAGATCAGAGTTTATGTTTCTACCATAAATTAGAATAATTTGTAGTGAGGAATATTACATTTTGTAGTCACGACTGTCCTTTTAGTATATTTGTGTAAGATATGCAGTGATAGGACTGGAAAGAGATCTGAAGATACATAACATCCCTGACCCAAAACAGGACAATCTTTATTGTACCTGACAGGTTTTGAAAACCTGTTCTTAAAGACCCCTGTTATGGAGATCTCTTGTTATGAATATGACTTGGCTTGTTCTGTGCAGCAGGTGACTTTTCTAGGCCTACATTTTAGAACACTGGTATTTTACTGACCAGCCTGTTTTCAAAACCTGCATAAGCAACCTGTCACAATGCTTAACCAAAGATTTATTTCTGTAAAGTATTCCATGTTTATACTAAGGGGAAGGTATGAAGAAATATGATGTCTTATGTGAACTATGCAACTGATTGCAGTGAGTATTCACAGAATTCTGTATCTGCTTAGTACTATACTGTTAAACATACAAGGATTTTTAATTTTCTCTTTTTCTTTTAATATTTTTTTCCATGCCTAACTCCTATCAACAATAATTTAACAGATTTCTTCATTTACTTATTTCTTCACTAAAAATCATACAGTCATAGAACATTCCTCTATATACCCTAGAATCCAAGTTTAAGAGAACACCCTGATGTGGATTTGATGTTGGACTACCTATCACAGAAACTATCACCACCACTATTCCAGCACATTCTTTCTGAATCTCATTCTAGTAAATATTTCTTGCCAACTAGCTTCATACAGTTGACAAAATTCAACCTGTTTGCATAGTCTGAATTTACAAGGATTAAATAAAGATTCCAAAGTAGTAGTGTGGACATTGCTTCAACAGACAGCTTTGCCTTCACTGAATACTTAATAGCCTACCATGCATTCACGGGGCAGTACATCTGTTCCACACAGTGAATCATTCACCAGTTTCTACTGTGCTAGGGAAGCTCTATCTTATCACTGAGTCTTTAGTGATATCTATGCACAGTGGATCTGTAGAACACTTTTTTTAAAAATTTGCTTTAGCTTAATCAAAATCTGTAAAATTTCATTGTTACATTTCTTTTAAATCTAATAGTTGCAGTAAATATATATTAAATACATTGCATCTTATGTACTTAAAGATAATACAAGATGTAAATAGCCTTACTTGCAATGACCTGTGAAAATACACCAATCAGTCCAATGAGCTGTGAGTAAATATTGCCTTTAAATGCATTCTGGCATAGCATTTTATAAATGTTTAATATAAAACACTGAAGCATACTATTTGCTAAATGACACAAATGACCTATAGTAAAAGACAAAATTTGTCCCAAGTGAAAATCAGGCCTCTCTTGCACAGTATTAAAACAAAACATTTGTGTACATTACATTGCTGAAACTTAGGTACTTCTAAAAACAAGCATAATTTCAGAAGTGTACTGTGTCTGAAGTTATATTCTAATGTCATCAATAATCTCATTCCACATAAAATAATCAAATCAAATGCTGCTGTCATTTTAGGTACTGACCTGGAGGTAATGTGAACACCTGATAGATGAGAAATAAAAATGAAAGATATCCAGCAAAAAACCACAAATAAATTAACAAAAAAAACACCACCCTAAGATTAATTTGGAAAAAATTTATTTAAATTTAATTAAATTAAATTACACAGAAAACCTTAGAAATGCCAATGCAGAAAGATACAGCAAGTCAGAGGTTACGGCATGTGCCTGACATCATGTGTCAGGTAAAAACTTCAAAAATGAGCTTGGTATACACAGCTAATGAAGTATCACATTACAGAGTAGAAAGCTGTCAAGAATTTTTATCCCAGTGTGAGTCATAATCTGCACTTGCTGAAATCTTGGATTCACCACCTCTTGACAGTAACTGTCTAAAACTAGGTGTTCAAACTCTTTCCAATGTCTCCAGAAATATCTTTAAAGGGGAATTCAACCCACCTACCTTGTACATCTCAGGTGGGATGAATTTCCCTCTATATCTTCCCTTTTCTCTCCATTATTTATAAAAGAAACTTATATAACTGTCCTAAGCTAGGCATCCAACTTGTAATTAAGAAATGCAGGTGAAGGTGAATCCCACTGCTGATTATCAAAAAAGGCTAAAATAACCTGCTAGAAAGAATTTAAAAATACTGGTTTCTTAATAAAGAACTATAAACATTTTTTTCAAATATGAGAAGTTTAAATCTGTCTTAAAGAGAAGTTATATAATTCCACTTTTTTTTAAGTTATAGGGTATAGAATAATCTCTCTGAAATGTTTTTGTAAATTTATAACTACAAATTCAAGTTCCCACTAGCAAACCATTTAATCCTCCTGTCTGTTAGTCAAATAAGCAAAGCTTATCCCACCACATAGCGATTGGCAGCTTCCATTGAAAGGTCTGCTTGTCATTACTTCTAACTTTGTTAAAGTAGTTGATACAGAAGTGCAAACTAAAGCACGTTTCCCTACTGAGGATTTGCTAGAGTATGATTTTTTTTCATTAATGTGCTTATCTTTTTTCAGCCTTTTGAAAAAGTTTTTAGATATAAGATTAGAAGAAAGAATTAGTAACAATAGGTGCCATGGTTCCTGTCTTCTGAAAGTAAGCTTTATTCAAGGGGCACGTAGGCTGAACAGGATTTTTTTCCTGGTATTGGAGATCCTATCTTACCTGCTAATGGTATCAGAACAGAGCTGTCTTGTCTGTGTTTTCACTAGTTTTTCTACTGACCTTTCAAGCAAAGGGGTGGAAGAGATGGCCAGAGCAGCCTTGGTACACTTGTATGCAGGGAATTTCTGAAAGAAATAGGAAAAATAGGTAAGAGGAACTGCTAAGATTAATGAAGATAAAAATGAAGCCAGTAAAGGTGGTTATGGCCGAGGTAAACATTCATAAGTCACTAAGTGACAGCATAAAGTTTGACTGAAAATTTAGTTCACATTTATTTCCTTCTGGAACTATTGCTATTTAATTACTTTATGAGACGCCATATAATCCACAGATCTTGTTCTGGTTTAGTGCTCTCTATGTACTCAAAATGGGCCTGAGATCCACCTTTGCATTGCTGAAGAGGGGTTTGCTTCTTAAGGAAGACATTACATGATTCAGGCATAAGGATATCAGAAGACACAGAGCAACGGAAACCTAAATTCCTCCTGTTTCAACGGGGTGGTTATAACTGGGATTCATTACCTGGAAAGAGTATACGTTTACCACACAGACCCATAGCACCTCTCAGTTTGTCTCCTTTCCTTAACTAGTACAGAACTATCAAAAGATGAAAAAACAAGTGGTTGGAATTAAATTTGACCACCACTTTAAATCTGAAATTTTCCAAAATTTTTAAGTTTAGTATTATTTTGATACATTCTTTTAATGAGAATTTTATACATAAATCAATATTTCCAAGTGAGACACTGTTTTGGTTTGGCCTGGATAAATGCCAGGTGCCCACCAGAACTGCTCTATCACTTCCCCTTCTCAGCTGGACAGGGAGAGGAAATAGGATGAAAGGCTCGAGGATCGAGATAAGGACAGAGAGAGATCACTCACCAATCACCATCATGGGCAAAACAGATTGAACTTAGGGAGAAAAGGAAGTTTGATTCATCACCAATCAAATCAGAGTAGGATAGAGAGAAATAAAACCAGATCTTAAAACACCTGCCCCCCACCACTCCCTTCTTCCTGGGCTCAACTTCACTCCCATTTCTCTACCTCCTCCCTGCCCCTGAGCAGCACAGGGGGACTGGGAATGGGGGTTACAGTCAGTTCATCACATGTTGCCTCTGCCGCTCCTTCCTCCTCAGTGAGAGGACTCACACTCTTCCCCTGCTCCAGTGTGAGGTCCCTCTCATGGGAGACAGTTCTCCACAAATTTCTCCAATGTGAGTCCTTCCTACTGGCTGCAGCTCTTCACCAACTGCCCCAGTGTGGGTCCTTCCCACGACGTGCAGTCCTTCAGGAACAGGCTTCTCCAGCGTGCGTCCCCCAATGGGGTCACAAGACCTGCCAGCAAACCTGATCTGGTGTGCTCCTCTCTCCACCGGTCCACAGGTCCTGGCAGGGGTCTGCTCCAGCACAGGCTCCCCACGGGGTCACAGTTTCCTTCAGGCATCCACCTGCTCCGGCATGGGGTCCCTTCCACAGGATACAGGTGGATATCTGCTCCACCATGGACCTTCACGGACTACAGAGAGACAGCCTGCCTCACCATGGTCTTCATCACGAGCTGCAAGGGAAAACTCTCTGCTTCTGCGTCTCAAGCACCTCCTGTCCCCTCCTTCTTCACTGACCTTGGTGTCTACAGAATTGTTTCTCTCACTTCATCACACTCCTCTCTCTAACTGCTTTCTCACTGCAGTTTTTTTCTTCCCCTTCTTAACTGTGTTATCAAAGAGAAGCTACCACCTTCGCTGACTGGCTTGGCCTTGGCCAACGCCAGGTCCATCTTAGAGCCAGCTGGCACCGGCTTTATCAGACATGGGAGAACCTTCTCACAGCTTCTTGCAGAAGCCACCCCTATAGACCCCCAATACCAAAACCTTGCTATGCAAACCCGTGACAGACACATACATACATTTTCAGGAAAATATTACTTTCAGACCTGAGGAAAAATTCAGTGCTCAAAAGTTTTTCCTCACAGTATCAGTTGCTCTAACAAGAGATTTTATTTTTCCCTTCAAATAATTCATTGCATACATATATGAAGTATTCTGGCTGTGGCATTGCTATTGGTAAGGGTAACATTTGTCCAACTGGCTGTCCTATCTAGCGCGAACCAAGAACTTCTATTGCCATATACATGAGGTATGGTAACACAAGCCAGACATTGAATGGGCCACTGTTTCAAAAGAATTTGAACTTCTTCCTTTGAACCTCTGAGAGCTACCCTTATGAAAAAAAAATTACACATGCAAGGCACAGTAAATAATTTCTATAGAGATAAGAACTGTCATGGTTTGAACAGTTAATACATGTAAGAAGGAAAGGAATTCCTTCAGTTATTGCCAGTACAGTAATTAAGTTGGCTTATAATCTGCGTAGTCAATGAAATGTGTAGAGCAACACTGAACATAGGACCAGTATTACAGCAGTATGTTTTAATCTTGTGGTCTAATGCTTTTAATGACGTACACATTAAGCAATATTGATATGTACAAAACTTTTTATGTTTTGATAAAACTTTGATCCACATAATATGACAAAGTTAAGCTGCTTAGATGTCTTTGGGAAAAGTGACGCTCTTTGCTTCCACTTAGTGGACATATGTCAGTATTTTAGGGAGTTTGTGAAACTGAGGTCTGAAAGACTGGTACCAAGAAAAAAAAAATCTTCTGTCTCTTATCTTTAAATAAAACTGATAAAACTATGCCAAGATTGAAAAACATCTGTAGATTTTGAGACAATGACTTGGAGATTTTTTGGTCAAAAGAGATTACTGTTTGCGTATTGCTGAGCGACAGAATTTTGTCTAAGTAAATAGTGGAGTAATTGCATGAAAGTCATTGTTTTGCAGCTTGCTTTGAATTACCTCTCTAGAGTTCATATACCACAGTTATGGTGAAAAGATATAAAGACACTCTATTGAATTAAAAAGTAACAAATAAGCAAGACAAAATAAAAGCTTTTGCCAGTCTGCAAGACTATTTTTGAGAGATAGGATTTGTGTATTCTAAGAACCATTCATTGTGCATTTGATATTCTGAATGCTCTAAAAATTTTAATTTTTCTGTCAATATGGTGATTGAGTCTTGTAAAGTATTTTTCTATTTCTCATTAAAATCTCTAAATTAAATATTTAATTTAAAGAATTTGCTTTATTTATACCTATCAATGGATATGTTTTATGCATTTTTTAAAAAATATTGCATAATTGTAAGACTACAGAATGGAGATTAGGAATACTACTTTAGTTTCCATCTTTCTTTTTAATATAAATTTGATTTAATTATGCCTCCTAAACTCTGTTTCAAAATGACTAGCAAGTCAAGTTCTTGATGAATACAGCAGGCTGGAACCCTTCTTGCCTTTCAAATGGGTAAAATACTGATCTATTTACTTAGGTTTTCTGTTGTGGTTTGGTGGGTTTTTGGTTTTTTGTTTGTTTTTTATTTTGTTTTTTTTTTTTTAAATTAACAATACTTATTCAGCATTAGTACTAGAAGACTGAAAGTATTAGAAAGAAGATTTCACTCTTAATTCTTCTAGCTGAGAGCAGGAATTGATTTGAAAGAAATATAAAATGCTCTAGAAATTTCTTGCTAGTTACTAGAGATTCAGAAACTACATTAGATACGATGATGAAAAGTATATGAAAAAGAAAATTTATGTCATGTTATACAGATCTACAAGCATAAACAACATATTGATGCTTTTATTTAGCTATGTTAGTACTGAAATTACATCATTTCTGCTTGTTACTTTATTTAAATATATTTGAGGAATTTCATTAATAGTTTTTCTTCTTCCTCTGGTATTCATATTTTGCTAGTGCAGTCTCCAGGAGTTTGTCATACAATGTTGCACTAGCTGTAATTTAAAGCTAGAACTGTAAAGGGTACAATGTAATGTGGAAGATTGTACTTTAGTCTGTTCTGAGTAATATAATCCGTTTGCTAGCAACCTTAGATGCCTATTGTTTTATGAGATTATATGAAGATGACAGATGTTCCTTAAATCCCCACTCAGTGAGTGAACTTCTTGTATACTGATATTTTTTACACATAAAATGATTATTATAGATTAATTTATAGAGAATGTAAAATATCCAGTAAAGATAAGTTACTGGAGTCAGCTCCTTGACCGGAACTAAATGTAAATGGGCATGTAAGATGTTTCTAAGACATGACATAATTCATTTAGGACCGTATCAGTAGATTATAATTTCAGTTTGACCACATCAACTGATTTGACCAAAGAACAAGCTGATTGAAAAGACACCAACATAGATTCTACAGAGGCTTACATGTAGCAAAACATATTATGTCTAACAACATATTTGAGGGCAAAAATGTGACTCTGTATCATAATCTTTAAAAAAATTAATCTGTAAAATAACTTAAAAAATCAAGGACAGTTAATTTCATTAATTTTTTTTTAAAAAGCTGCCAAGCAGATTCTACAGCTTTCTCTCTCCCTCTTTGTACAACATTCAGGTTGTAAGTAGGAATATTTTACTACAGATCTTCTTCTGCAAATGAAAAATCATCAAGAAATATAAGAAAGCAGTACCAGACACCATCTGCCATTTTTCGACTAAAACTGTGATTTCAAAACTGTTCAGCTATTTTGTATAAGAAGAATAGGTGTTCTTAAAACCGCCCTGATTAACATCTTTGTCAATGACCTGAAGAAGATGATGGAGTTCTTGCTTGTAAAGCTTGCAGAAGACTTCAAACTGGAGCTGCTACCTAGAAGGACACAGACAGGATGGAGGAATGAGTCAGTAGGAACCTGATGATATGCATCAAAGTTCAGGCTGAGAGACAAGTCATGCAAAGAGACTATACAGGCTCTTGATTTGAACTAAGTGTAGCATTTTTTAACTCTTTCAGTGGTCCATTTACAAGCAGACATCTGCTTGATTGAGTACTGTGAAACTTAAAAAAAAAGCCTCAAATTATGAATATTTAAAATCATGCACATAGTATGCTTTACTTTTGAAACTATGAATTTGATTCTGCAAGCACTTATATACTACAGATTATTGCATCCACTTGAATAATCACAATATCAATTGCTATGACTAGCCAAGCATTTCTACTTCCCAACTTGCCTGGAAAAATTACTAGGTATTTAGGAGTTAGGAGGCAGGGTTTTTCAAACAGTACAAGGTCCATAGCCATGAAGGATGCACTTGTATCTTTGGGATCTCAAATCTTACACTAGATTTAGATAGCTGTTACAAAACTGGGCTCTTCTTTTTTTTTCACTATAGCAGTTTATTGTTTTGTCCCTTTTCTTCAGATAAAATTCTTTCTTCAGCTATAAACTTCTGGATAGACTAAGTTGAAACAATGATATACAGATAGCAGGCAAATGAACAGTCTGAGTTGAACACAGAAAGGCCTACCCTCCATATAACCACCACCACCATGAGGAAGAAAAGGTGGGTTATAGTTGTACCCAACTCCCTTCTGAGAGGAACAGAGTGTCCAATATGCCAGACAGAGCCTCCTGTTATGGAACCCTGCTGTCTCCCAGAGGCGCAGGTTAAGGACATTGCTAGGAAACTTCCTGGACTGGTATGGCCCTTGTACTATTACTCATTAATGCTTTTCAAAGTGGGTGGCAACGAAGTCTCAATGATTAGTCCAAGGGCGATCAAAACAGACATCAGGCCTTGGGGCAGTTAGTAAAGGAAATTGGAGCACAGGTTATTTTTTCCTCCTTCCTCCCAGCTGTTGGCAGCAACATTGGAAGAAACAGATTGGACCAGTGTATTAGTACTGGGCTCTGTGGCTGGTGTCACCACCACAATTTTGGGGTTTTGATAACGAGGTAGCCTACACAGCAATAGGCTTGATGGCATCAGAAAGGATTCATCTCTCTCAAAGGGGGAAGAAGGTCTTTGCTCATGAGCAAGCAGGGCTCATTGACAGTGCTTTAAACTAGACTTGAGGGGGGGTGGGATAATAAGAAGCTTTCCTGTAACCAGCAGTGGGATGACATGCCAAGGTTTGAGGGTCGAGAGCAAGCAAGGGGCCTCAGCCTGTTGCTCTCAGACATGCTGGCTACACTGCAGCACTTGAAATCGTACAAACATGAGCCAGGGACTCCTGAGGTAATAGGAGCCAACAGAGAAACATCAGTGAAATATCTCACAGGGAAGTGCTCCTCTAAGAAGATGACATGGCTGACAGCCTAGTTGAAGTGCCTCCACACCAATGCACACAGCATAGGCAACAAACAGGAGAAGCTGGAAGCCACCATGCTGCTAGGAAGCTAAGATCTGATTGCCCTTACTGAAACTTGGTGGGATGAATCCCATGACTGGAGTGCACCTATAGATGGCTACAGGCTGTGTTGCGGTGGGATCAACGACTCGACCAATATGATCCATAACAGTCAACTTTATTAGCAGAGAATCTGGATTATATAGACAGCACTCAGTTACGATTGGTTACTCACTATACATAAACACTCAGTTATGATTGGTCACTATGCATAAAACATCTATCAATAGAACAGCCGGGTTACATAAGCAGTACTCAACTATGATTGGTCATTATTCATAGAACGACAGTTTACCCGCAGCCACCCTGAGAATGACCTTGAGGCCTGTGCTGCTTGAAGCCTGTGCTGCTACAAACCGATCAAGTCCATATTCAGAGTGTCTGGGTTGCTCACGGTATGTCCCTGTTCTTCCAGAAATCCCAGAAGGCCATTCAGAAGGGACAGGTGAGGAAGAAGGGGGAGAGGCATTGCCTTCTATGTCAAGAAATGGATAGAATGTGAAGAGCTGTCTCTGAAGAATAGCCACGAGCAGGTTGAAAGCTTACGGGTGAGAATCAGAGACCGAGGCAACAAAGGAAACCTTGTGGCTGGTGTCTACTACAGGCCTTTTGATCAAGGGAAGCCTACTGATGAAGCTTTCTTGCTCCAGCTACAGGACGCATGGTGCTCACAGGCTCTTGTCCTAGTCGGGGACTTTGACCACTCTGACATCTGCTGGAAAAGCAACACAGTGAGCTACGGGCAATCCAGGAGACTCCTGGAGTGAATTCAGGATAACTTCTTAAGCCACATAATAGACACCCCTACCTGAGGGGATGTGATACTGGACCTGTTGGCCAGCAACGCAAGGGAGCTAATTGGTGACATCAAGATTGGAGGCAGCCTGGGATGCAGTGACCATGCACTGCTGGAGTTCACAGTCCTGAGGGATAAGGGTCAGGCGAAGAGTGAGTTCCTGAATTTCAGGAAAGTAAACTTCTAGTTCTTCAATGAGCTAGTCAATAGGATCCGCTGCAAAACTGCCCTCAAGGATAAGGGAGCAGAGCAGAGCTGGCGGATCTTTCAGGATGCTTTCGACAGAGTGCAAGAGCTCTCGATCCCCAGGTGTAAGAAATTAGGAAAGGAAGGCAAGAGACCAGGATGGCAAGGCGAGACCTGCTTGTCAAACTAAAGGGCAAGAAACAAATGCACAGGCAGTGGAAGCAGGGACAGGTGTCCTGGGAAGAGTACAGGGACACTGCTCGGTTGCGTAGAGAGGGGGTCAGGAAGGCTAAGGCACAGGCAGAGCTGGACTTGGCAAGGGATGCAAAGAAGAATAATGAAGGCTTCCACAGGTGTGACAGCCAGAAGAGAAAGGTCAAAGAAAGTATACCTCCCCTGATGAGCAAGACTGGCAAGCTGGTAACAATGGGCAAGAAGAATTCTGAGGCACTCAACAGTATTTTTGCCTCAGTCATCACTGGTAGCCTCTATTCTCACACCTCTCGAGTGGATGGACAGAAAGACAAGGAGAAAAGTCCCTCCCACTAGTAAGAGAAGACCAAGCTCGAGACCACCTGCGGAACCTGAACATACAGAAGTCTATGGGTCGTGATGAGATGCATTCCAGAGTCCTCAGGGAATTGGCTGATGTTATTGCCAAGCCACTCTCCATGATATTTGAAAAGTCAAGGCAGTCAAGTGAAGTCCCTGGTGGCTGGAAGAAGGGAAACATTGCACCCATTTTGAAAAAGGGTAGAAAGGAGGACCTTGGGAAATATCGACCTGTCAGCGTCACTTATGTGCCTGGGAAGAGCATGGAGGAGGTCCTCCTAGAAGCTGTGCTGAGGCACTTGGAGACCAAGGAGGTGATTTGAGACAGCCAGCATGGCTTCACCAAGGGCAAGTCCTGCCTGACCAACCTGGTGGCCTTCTATGGTGGAGTGATGATCACATCAGCGGACAAAGGAAGAGCTGCAGATGTCATCTATCTGGACTTCTGCAAGGGCTTTGACACGGTCCCCCACAACTTCCTTTTCTCTAAACTAGACAGACATGGATTTGATGGGTGGACACTTCAGTGGATGAGGAATTGTCCGGACAATCACATCCAGAGGGTAGTGGTCAATAGCTCAATGTCCAGATGGAGATCAGTGACAAGTGGCATCCCTTGAGGGTCTGTATTGGGACAAGTGCTCTTTAATATTTTCATTAATGACATAGAGAGCAGGATTGAGTGCACCTTGAGTAAATTTGCAGATGACATCAAGCTGAGTGGCATGGTTGACACATCCGATAGATGGAATGCCATCCAGAGGGACGTGGACAAGCTTGAGGAGTGGGCCCATGTGGACCTCATGAGGTTCAACAAGGCCAAGTGCAAGGTCCTGCAGCTGGGTAAGGGCAACCCCTGCTATCAGTATAGGCTGGAGTGTGAAGTGATTGAGAGAAGCCCTGAGGAGAAGGACTTGGCAATACTGATGGATGGAAAACTGGACACGAGCTGGCAATGTGTGGTCACAGCCCTGAAAGCCAGCTGTATTCTGGGCTGCATCAAAAGAAGCATGACCAGCAAGCTGAGCGAGGTGGTTCTGTCCCTTTACTCTGCTCTGGTGATACCCCACCTGAAGTCCTGTGTCCAGCTCTGGAGATCTCAGCACAGGAAAGACATGGAGCTGTTGGAGCGGGTCCAGAGGAGGGCCACAAAAACAGTCAGAGGAATGGAACACTTCCTTTGTGAGGAACGGCTGAAAGAATTTTTTTACAGTGAGTGTGGTGAGGCACCGGAATAGGTTGCCTAAAGAGGTGGTAGATGACACATCCCTGGAAGGGCTCAAGGTCAAGGTTGATTTGGGCTCTGAGCAACCTGATCTAGTTGAATATGTCCCTGCTTGTTGCAGGTGGGCTTGGACTAGAAGGGCTTTAAAGGTCCCTTCCAACCCAAACTATTGTACAATTCTGTTATCCTATGTTCCTTCAACTTTCTTCCTTTGAGAAAATTTTTCAAATTAGAATACATATCTACAGTTACTACATTTTTTTAGAGAATGTATTTGAAATTTACTTTTAAATTCCCTTTAGTACATCTGAATCAAAATACTACCATGCTATTAAATTTATCCCAGAAATTGCATCTCTTTTTGTCCATTTTATTTTTTAGTCTTTTTTTGTGACAGATGATTATTAACATTTTGAAAGAGTTATTTAGTGTAGAAAAGGTTCTTTGGTTAATTTTGTTTAATAATATAGCTAAATAAGTGGTTCAGCTGATGTTATCAGCCAAAGGGCAAGCATTGCCCCTCATGTTTTATTCATTGTTAGCCAACAATATTTATTCCATTGACACCTTGTGAGAAAAATGTTCACTTTCTAATGTGTCTCTGTATTGTTCATTAGTTTGTAAAACTTGCTGGTTGTGAAGTGTCACAACAGTAAAACAGACTCCTCTGCTAATACCTTTCATAGCCTTTGTGCTTTTTAAAAATGCCTGTATGTGTGTGTAAAATAATGCTAATAATATGGCAGTGATCAGAGTAGCTGACACAGAGTACATGTTTGCAAAACTCATAGTGAATCTGCTTAGATTACTAAATTTTTCTTTCTGTTTTCTGATTCCTTTATGGTTGGAAAATTGCAGTAAAAAATAATAACCATCTCTTCTCTATTACTCCCCTGCTCCCCTTTCTTTGTGCATAATCAGAGTATAGCACTTTTAATGAATCAAGACACAATCAGAGTGAATTTTATCTAATAATTTTGTGCTTTTTCTAGTCTGCAGAGAAAGCAGATGGCTGGCAGTTACAGTCCTACAGTCTGCTTTTGGCTATTTATTGGTGCAGGAGAGAGAAAGGAGGCAAGTAGTAGCAGCCAGGATCCCTCAAGCAAAACTGCTCTTCCAGGACGATGAGTCACAGCACCTGAGGGAGGCAAGCAGAGTGCTCATCATCTCTCTCATTTATTACCTGAGAGAGGCTGATGGCAGATGGAGTGAGAGAACACAGGACTCCTGTAGGGCTAGATAAGGAAGAAAGATCATTGATTGCTAAGTACAAAAGCACAATAAAGACACCAGTGTAAAAACTGCCTGGAATCAAAATACAGAAATACATAAAACAACAACAATAGCAACAATAACAATAATAAACAACCAGCCATCACAGACATGTACAACTTCAATGTTTCTGATCTTTTGTCTCATAAAATGATGATGTGCCAGTCCTACCCTTACACACAAAATGTTTATGAAATATATTTTGTGGTTTTAACTGTTTGTTGTCTTTAGATTAAAATACATTACCAGCTCTCCCCACCACAACTTTAACATTGTCCTCCCATTAGATTCCAGGATGTTAGAGAAAAACAGGTGTTCAACAATCTGTGGCATATGGAGTTTCTACTCTTTGGCTTTAATTTACTTCTGTTCCCTTCTCTGTTAACTGCATTGTGATATACGTTATCTCGTTTCCTTTCAAGTGAACATGGAATAGTTACAAAAAAAGTTCTTTTTTCTTTCTCTTTCTCTTTTTCTTTTTCTCTCTTTCTCTATTTCTCTTTCTCCTTTTCTTTTTCTTTTTCATGCTTTCTCTTTAGCTTTTTTTTTTCCTTTTTATTTTCCTTTTCCTTTTTTAAAAGTCTTGCAATGTTTACATTGCAATAGAGGAGTTGAATGGAAATCAGTAATGCCACAACCAAAGCAAAACAGGAAGACAAAATGCCCTTGTGGAAGCTATGAGATTTTAGAAGTGATAACCTTTTCCTTTAGAATCAGGAAATATGGAGTAACACATATTGGACTATAACTTGTTTCCTTCCTTGACTGTCTGGGGCTAGTCAGCTCAAAAGCTTTTATCCAGCGATAACACTAGGTGTGTGAATGTTCTCTTGTAGATTCTTCTTCCTCTTGAGAGAAAAGAAGTATGCATTTAAGGGAAAATGCACATTTTGAGAAGCCCACTGGAACACCTAGAACAAGGAGAACGTTCATTAATATACTGAGAGTGATATTTCATCCCCTGTTGATACTTTTTTTCCCCAGTTACAGAGTAAAATTTGTACAAGGAAAGGAAACATGAAATTTTGTTTCTGTACATAAACTATGCAGAGTATACTGGGGGCTAAAACACATTGCAATTTGAGAGGAATGTTCCATTTTCACTTTCTGTCCATGCTAATCAAGCCTGTGTAAGAACTTCGATGTTGCTTGTTTCTACAATGAAATGAGTCTGCAGAACCTGAAAGAACGGGACTGGTTAAGGACGCAACCAGCATTCCACTTGCTGGCCTGCTTTTCAGCACCTCTGTCATTGTTTAAAGAACCAACACAACCTATTCTGTTTGGCCTGCAAATTCTTTTGCCTAGTTTGAAACTACAAAATATGAATATTTTGAAAGTTCAAAGCAAATCAACCAAGCTGCTTTCAGCTTGTAGTGTAGTGAAAATGTAACATGTTTCTGCTTTAACTTACACATTCACTGAGTTAATTCTTTGAAGTTATTTTGGGAGGAATGTGTTAGCACACGTTCACTGGAATATACTCAGTGTCATGTGTGTATGCACGAGTGTTCATGCATATTTGTTCAGGAAAAAAAAGCTTGTATATGATTTAAAATAAACTTGTCCTCATTTGAATGTTTTTTTTCTCATAGCTGTGTGGATTTTGCCATTGAATTGTAGTGAGACTGGTGATTTTGGACAACCAAGTATCCTCACTACCCCAGCGTCCCCAAGGTGTCTCGCTGTAATACATATATTCACTATAGCTGGTATCAAGGATAATATACTAATTCTGACTTTAGGCTGTATGACCCTCTCGTCTTTTGCATTATTGCTGATGTCAGATTGGTGGAATGATAGGCTAAATTGGCACTAATAAATTGAATGTGCCTGTATTTTCTCTCTGGTGTTGGAGCCTGTATGATTAAACCTACTTATACCCCACTACTGGGAAGCCACATCAAAACTACATGGTGTTAACAGTTTCTGTGCAATATTAACCCCCAAAACCATGCCCAGGCACTATCTGGGGAGTGCTAGCTGGCCCTTACCAAACTGTGCTAAGCAGCATGGCAGTAGTTTAATAACACATTTAGCAGTCTTCCAGTGCTTTGGGATGCTCCCTGACCCGCTTAAATAGACCAGTACAGGTGTAACTCATATATAACCCTCCTTTCAGAGTTTCAGCTGGCTGTGATACAAGGCCCAGTTTTGATAGAACACAACTGAGAAACTTTGGCTTAGATTTCTGAGAAAACTGCTAGTCTGTGGGAAGGAGCCATGAGAAACTGCATAAACCACAGTCATTCAAGGTAAGAAAGGTAAAATTCAAACAGAGAGAAAAAAGTTGAGACTGGGTAGCTAGCAACTCAAGGATTCAGGAGGGAAAAAGGTATAAAATCATAAGGAAAAAAGCAGCAAACTGTCATATAGCAACTCAGCAGAGGTAAAAGGAGAGCACAGTTCAAAATGTAACTACAGCCAACATTTACTCATCTGTTAGATAAGTGCCTGGACAACAAAGACTTATTTGGTGTCCTGCCATGGATGTTGAGAATCTTAATGCTTAAATTGCTAATCCCCACTATCTATTGTGTGTGTTAGTCAATAAATAAATGCTTTGATCTTTAAAGTTGTGTATGTCTTATGTGTATAGCATTTTGGTTCACAGTCATAGTTGTCCAAGCAAAAGAACTCAGAAAGGAAATATTGCGAGAATACATGAAAAGACAAATAATCAGTTTGAAGATATTAACTTAAAAACAACCTCTATCTCTCTAAAAAATTTTTTTGTCCTGTTACAATAAGTACAGAATAAAGCAGATAGATAGCCTATATTCCTAGTTTAATGGTGGGGTTTTAATGAATTAAAATCTATGAACCTGATGCATAGAAATGGATTTTATGTGATTATCTTGACAGCAAAGTAGTCATTGCAAGATTAGGATTATATTAGAATAGCATTAACTGGACTTCAGCTCTAGGAAAAGAAGCATAGAATCATAGAATCATCAGTTGGAAAAGACGTCTAAGATCATCAAGTCCAACCATCCACCCAACACCACCTTACCTTCTAAGCCATATCCTGAAGTGCCACGTCTACAAGTTTTTTTGAACACTTCCAGAAATGGTGAAACCACCACTTCCCTGGACAGCCTGTGCCAATGCCTGACCACTCTTTCAGTAAAGAAATTTTTCCTAATATCTGATCTAAAACTTCCCTGATGCAACTTCAGACCATTGCCTCTTGTCCTATCATTAGTTATCTGAGAAAAGAGACCAACACATGCCTCACTACAACCTCCTTTCAGATAGTGGTAGAGAGTAATAAGGCCCCCCCTCAGCCTCCTCTTCTCCAGACTGAACAACCCCAGTTCCCTCAGCCACCCCTCATAAGACTTGTTCTCTAAACCCCTCACCAGCCCCACTGCCGACCTCTGGACACTATCCAGCAACTCAAAGCCTTTCTTCTAGTGAGGTGCCAAAAACCGAACACAGTACTCGAGGTACAGCCTCACCAGTGTTGAGCACAGGGACACGATCATGTCCCTACTCCTCCTGGCCACACTATTCCTGATACAAGCCAGGATGCCGTTGGCCTTCTTGGCCACCTGGGCACACTGCTGGCTCAGCACCCCAAGGTCCTTTTCCCCTGGGCAGCACTCCAGCCACTCCTTCCTAAGCCTGTAGTGTTGCATGGGGTTGTTGTGACCCAAGTGCAAGACCCGGCATTTGGCCTTCTTGAAACTCATACAGTTGGCCTCAGCCCATCGATCCAGTCTGTCTAGATCACTCTGCAGAGCCTTCCTACTCTCAAGCAGATTGACACTCCCACACAACTTGGTGTCATCTGCAAAATTATTGAGGGAGCACTCAATCCCCTCATCCAGATCATTGATAAAGATGTTAAACAAGACCGGACCCTAGACTGAGCCCTGGGGAACACCAGGCCACCAGCTGGATTTAACTCCATTCACCACCACTCTCTGGGCTCAGCCATTCAGCCAGTTCTTTATCCAGCGAAGAGTACTCCCATCCAAACCATGAACAGCTAGTTTCTGCAGGAGGATGCTGTGGGGAACAGTGTCAAAGGCCTTACTAAATTACACTAGATGATATCCACAGCCTTACCTTCATCCACTAGGCTCACTTACCAGCTCGGCCAGAAAGTTATCTTGCACACACTCCAGGAACCTCCTAGACTGTTTCCTCTCTGCTGTGTTGTATTTCCAGCAGTGTACTTTATTAATCTGGCCTCAGTTACTTTTTCTCTTTTTAACCTACTTCTCTATCAGTGACAACAAGGATGTGCGGAACCAGGTAACGTTTCAAGAAATACCTAAAACAAACAGAAGAAAGAACCGAAATAGGGATGGACAGGCTCTGGTGGTGCCCTCATGTTCATCTCTGCTCCCCTTACTGTCAACTCTTCTGTGTTTTCCTGTTTTTGAATCTCACGCTCCATGTGGTTTAAAAGCTTTGAGATAGCAGGTATACAAATTTGAACTAATAGAAAATGTACGTCACTTACATTCTTCATTCTGCTTGTAAGTACTATTATTTTGACTTGTACATCTTTTTTCTAATTAGATAGTCGTGATTTAATACAAAGGGCATCTGTTGCTGTGTGTCTGTGCATTCCTTTAAAATTTGTCAGTAGACCTCTATGCAGGTAGGATCCATTAAAAAAAAAAAAAAGGGTAAAATAGTAATATAAAATAAAAAAATAAAAACCACAAACCATAAGAGTCTTCTTGAAATAGATTTTTTTTAAGGCACAAAGTTTCACATCCATGAATGTCTGTCCAAATATAACTTTTCTGCTTTCAGAGTCCAGACACTTCTCTATCTAGCAATGTATTTCAGGACACAGGCTTTATAACATTGAACTTATGAAGAGAAAAGTATGTAAAGCATCTAAAGTATTTTACAACTGTTTGACATAGTGTAATATAAATTAATAAATAAATATGGATTTTTATTACAGGACTGTCATCTTTTGATCTGCCTGTCATAGTTGTGAAGAATAAAAACTAACATTTAAAAATTTTATATTTAAATAGAAAAAATGCTTACATTTTACTTGATAAAAATTTTAACATGCATATCTTTTTATGTCTTTCCAGTCATTTCTACCTGTTTCACAGTTAGTTTGAAGTGAGTATACTCTCTTGCCAGGCTTTTTCATTCATTTAAGCAGGAAAACAGGAAAGTACAGTGTAAACATATTCAAGGAAGCAGTCCTCATAGTCATAGTCATTCTCGTCTCAGTGAAGATATGTATGCCCAGCTCAGAGTCTAGAACTTGAGTCACAATAATGATGATGTATTTGTAAACTTTCTGTTTCTTCAGAGTGAGGAACGATGCCAGAATGAGCAAACTTGTACAAAGCTCTTTAGTGTACTTTATAACTGGAATAGACTAACCTAAGCTACTTATGCAGTGACTTGCTTTGCTTCTGCTTCTCATTCATAAGAAGTACTTCCCATTCCTCTGCTTCTCACTTCCCCTTGGACAGCTGCTAGTTTATTCTTTCCAGTATTCATCTGTCACTTCAGAAAATTGTTGAAAGGTTACTCAAGTTGTGTAAAAAGAAGGCATCTGTGGAGCTTTAAATTAAAAATTAGAAGACCTCCGAAAATTATCTATAATATATTCTCCTGTGGCTTTGAGAACAGCATTGAGAACTTAGGCTTTAGAAAGAAAGGCTGGTTAAAAACTTTGTTCCTTTAACCAGATGCTTTCCTTTTCAGTTTCATGCTACACTATTCTTTGCCTTCCCCTTCCCGTACGGGCTGCCTCCATCATCAAAGCTTGTCATTTGAAGTATGTGAACAGTTCGTTCAGCAGCATTAGGTGAAGAACAACGGTCCAGTACCTATTCCTGTGCAACAGTGTTCTAGAATATTTGACATCTCCTTCTACAGTACTGACAATAACAGCAATATTTTGATGCATGCTTGTAATTCCTCTGTTTAAACACAGATCAACTGAGACATAAACAGACCTTGGGTTACAAACGGACCGTGACATTTTGTTAGCACAGAGATTTGGTCTTTGATCTAGCTACTCATACCCTGAATTATTTCTAATATTGTCTTTCTGAAGTTTTTCTATGAAGTTCAAAATAATATAACAAGATAGCAGTACCAAAAAGAATTGAAATAGATGGTTTAGATACTGAGGAATATTTTGCTGTATCATAAATTTTAGAGCATAAAATTTTTTATTTATTTATACATACCTAGAATTTCTAACAGTATGTGTGTCAAAAAACCCAGAAGCCAATTAGAAGAGCAACCAAGGACCTCTGGGGTCTATACAGGCAGAGAGTAGGAGTAAGATTCCTAGAGAAATAAATTAATATTTTACTGGTATATTTTATACAACTGACAGTTTGTTTATTTTAATGTATTACTAACCAGGTCTGTTTGAATATGTGTTCATGTCAGACAAATACTTATTTCACAAGCAAGGACTCCTCTAAATGTACAGCTTTCACTTTTTAAGAAATTGTGAAGCTCTTTGTTTCTTAATAAAAAAAACATAAACAAACAAATACGTAACCAAAGTAAAGTATTATGCACAAAGTGTTGTGGGGTTCAATACGAGAAAACCAGGTTTATAGAATGGAGAATGAGATCATAAATTGTTAACTATTTAGGTCCTTTTTTTTTTGATCATTGAAGTATTTTTAATTAGCCTTGGTTTTCAGAATATCTTATAACTTTCATGTTACAATGCATCAATTCTTGTATATGATTCAAACTAAATTACAGTGATTCAATTAATAGATTCATCAAATAGAAGAAAAAGAATGTTTCAGAAAATATTGAGATTTTCCGACTACTTAATTTTACTGAACTCCAGTTATTCATTAAAATATTCCTGTGGTGTTTGATTTGCAATCCATCACTGCCATACACAGTATTTACTGAGCTACTGAAGAAAGCAAATATTAAGTCGTCCAGAAACGTTTCTGAAACTGGAGTCCTTGTAGACAGCAAAATCTCAGATACGACCTCTTATCTTGTTTTGGAAAAAGGTGGTGGCGCTTCATGGTTTGATTTCTGTTCTGTGGAGTTTATGATTGGCCTATACAGTTCTGGAACAGCTGCAGGAAAGGTGAGTAGTAAACGTATTTATTACTGAAGCAGTACTAACAGATTCATCTGAATTTCAAGCTTAATATGTCCTCCCCGAGACCTGATTTTCACGATGTCCTGAACAATACTAATATACAAGCCACTACGGGATGTCTATCTTCATCTTTACAAATCAGACAAGATTGTTCTGAAATCTCAGATTGTCGTATGTACTGAAGATTACTAAGGCACCTATGAATTTATCAGAATTGTCATTTAGCCACTGGTGAAATCAGCCACAACCACAGTTTTCTGGGTACCAGAATTGCTACTCATTAAGTGGTGTAGCATGAAAAATTCCAGTCAACATTCAGTGATGTGCTTTGGCTCTAACTCAATGCTAAAGCCACAAATTCCTACAGCACAAGTTCCTCATACGGCAAGAAATCTTTAGCATTGCATCTTATCTGTATCTGCTAAAAACAGGTGGAACCCAAGGGGTGTATCTGTCCTGATAAGGGAGATTCCTGTATCTGTGCCTTCCCTTACATTTCCTGTGCCTTACCATGCCTACGGAATGCAGTAAATGCTTTGTATTTCAACCTTTACATCATGCAAAGTGGTTAAGAGGTTGTTGAGAATATATACTAGTTATCTTGACAGTTATAAACATTTATTTTCTAATGTCTATCCCCATGTCCCGATCCTGTATCAGGGAGGTTTTGATGAGATCCCAGGAGACGAAATTAAGATGCAAACGCAGTCATATGCCATGCAACCTTGTAAACTTTATTTCGGTGAACCGGGAATC
>Ga0065711_1004804_pt1 | contig 22322 bp, 7 predicted proteins | sample Hoacrofraction12_FD_59098 | JGI IMG/M metagenome (GOLD analysis project Ga0065711, IMG submission 59098) | Hoatzin crop microbial communities from Cojedes, Venezuela - Epithelial fraction 12 v2 (version 2) | ecosystem: Host-associated > Birds > Digestive system > Esophagus > Crop | place... | reverse complement strand
TTCTGGAGATATTCAAGACCCGCCTGGACAAGGTCCTCTGCAGCCTGCTGTAGGTGACCCTGCTTCGGCTGGAGGGTTGGACTAGATGACCCACAGAGGTCCCTTCCAACCCCTACAATTCTGTGATTCTGTGATTCTGTGAAATGCAATGTGAATATTCTGGACATTATATTTAAGTTTTAGCACATCAGAATAGATGGAACCGTAGAAATATTTTCCCTGAGAATAAGTTTTTCAAAAGTATTTGCAATTGACCTATGCTTATCTTCATGGAGATGAATTTGAATCTACACAATTAAAACTGCATTTTTGTATCAGAGTTAATAAACATTTACAAAAAGGCACTTCCAAATGGTCGTCTCACAATGACTGGCTAGAAGCAAGTAGAACAGCAGTGTATGAATTTTAGCTTCCTTTTACTCACCTCTAGAAAACATATCAATGAATGTTTTGCATACTGTTTTTCCATTTAATAACGAACAAGTTTTAGTAAGATCACCGGAAAGGTTGAACAATTGGTAAATTACAAGAGTCTAAATAAATTAACTTATAACATTTTTTTCCTGTTTTTTTAAGAAATTTTGAATTGTTTTCATTTTTTACAGACTACTTTGAGAGTTGGGTCAAGTCATCTAATTTGAAATTTAGTCCTTTTCCCTAAATTTATTTGAAGTTAACATTAACAGCAATGCCAATTGCTTCCAGATGAGATTCTGTTTCAAAATTGGATACTGAGGAATCTGGGTTCTGGAAAACGGTCCATATAGAAGAACACATGTAGATCTAAATTAAGCAAAACAGTGACTTTGTCGTGGTTCCAATGCCTGCTTCTACTGCGATAATATTATCAAATTTAGATTTGGTGGGTGTTGTGAGTGAAATCCTCAAGCTAGAAATTTGAGAATTATGGCATACTGCCCATTTGCAGAACTGAAATTCATAAGCTAGATGTCCTTAGGAGACAGGTACATTCCATCAACAGATCTGAGTATGAGTTTTGCAACACCTCAGGCTAAACAGGCAGCAGAAAACTGTGAAGACAGATACCCAGGAAATTTTCCCTCTCTCTTGGACTTCAGCACCTAAACCTAATTCTGAATGAGGTGCTTTGTGAAACTGGTATGCATAAACCATAACTGCTTTTGAAGCAGACGAGAAAGCAAAAAAATCGTATTCATGTAATCCTTACTTGCCTGGGGCTTATAAACATTCCGTGTTGATAGTTTCACATATGCCCAAGAAAATTAAACAAAGCTTATATCCACTGGAGACATAGCTCTTCAGACCTCTTAAACTCTACGTGGAGAAAGAGAGACCACTGGAACAACGTCCTTTCCTAGGGCCTGGAGCAATGAACTGGCAAGTTTCGTTAGTGAAAACATAGATGGTTTCCACAACTCCAGAGTACTGGAGCTCTTTATTCAGCTCATTTTCTTATTCTGAACAATAGAAGGAAAAATTAAGTATGTAACAGGCAAAAAGTCCCACATAATCAACAGCAAATTCAATGGAAAATTTAAATTGTTAGTTGTCAAAAATTTTGGTGCCTAAAATAGGAAGTTGTTCATATTTGTTTTAGTGACATTGCAGAAAAGCTGTAGTAACTTACATTCATGTTTTCTTTTTTAATTATCTGCAGTAATTTTCTTACTTGCTTTTTTTTGTCTTGCCACACATATAAGAATATTTTCCATGGGTTTTATTTATAACTTTTGGACACAAAAGAGATGTAACCAAGATGCAGAGAAATTTAGAAGAGAAAAATAAGATGTTAGGAAGTGAGGGTTGTGTTCTATCTCAAAGCAAATGGATAAATTCATGTTGTCTCCTTACTGTAATGAACATTGTATCGGGACAAATAGCCACTTAGAAGTAGCCTTTCTGACCTAAAATCTATATTTTCCTTTTACTGTCTGAAAAGTAACCTGCTGCCGAAAATTGGTCTGGGAAAGTGACCCTGAGACCTGAATTTGCAGAGGAAAGTTGTGAGACCTGATAAGAAAAGAGGGACAGTCAGTCAATCTGGTTTATATTTTTGCTTTCATAAATTATGTGATATTTATACCTTGCGATTATAAATACATATAGGATAAGGATACATATATATATCTATAAGTATTCATAATTACACTTTTAACAATACAGATGAAGAATAAGTAGCATATTCTGTGATTTATATAGTAATATTTGTATACACACACTTTGTGTATTTTGTTCTATTATATCACAAGAATCTAAATAACTGATCTGTTGGTGGTAATATCTATCTTTACTTAAGCATATATTTCTGTGCCTTTCTTAGTGCCAACAAAATCTGTGTGAAACATCTGCAATTTTCTGTTATTGAAGGGTGTAGCATGTTATACCACTTATTTGTGTAGGTATTTTTTCCATCTGAAACTTCGACTTTTGTGCCTTCACAAAATCACCAGGACAGGTGATAATCACCGCTCTCAAATGGCTCAGAGAAGCTGTTTGAAAGGTTCCCAAGCAGACAGACATCATGTGGTGGCCAAATGAGCATTTTGACATCAGTTGTCGGCTCACTTTGGAAATGGCTGAGAAGAAGCCAAAGACTTGGCTATGTAGTACTCTTTCCAGTCTTTTCCAGAAAGATGATGCAAAGCAAATGTAGACCTTCCTTTGAAAATCAATTCTGATCTTTTAAAGGAAAACACATTTTTCTACATAACTTAATACAGCACTTTATTGGTGAATACATTTATTCTGTAAAATCTGATTTTGAAATATTGGTACATAGAGTACATAGTGTAAAACGCTTAATATTAAGGACAAGTAAGATACTTTAGGGGGAGAAACTTGAAGGATATCCAGTATGAACTGAAGTTTGTTTTTGTATGATCAAGTCCTAAGACTGTCAGTTCTTTGTTGAAAGTGTTGTGGCTTCCTTTAGTGCGGCATTGCAGTAGTGCAAGTATTGCCATAGTGCTTGACTTAAAGGCTTCGTATCACCCAAGGCATTCTCCACTGCAAGGTAGCAACACACATCACACTATTAAAATAAAACACCACCCCTGGAAGAGTTGACAGATCAGATTGAAAAGAACGGAAAAACAGTTGAATTAAAGGTGGAAGGACAGAGTTCAAAGCACAAACCTTTATATTTTCAAATGTCTGGTTTTAATGCTTTTAACAATAACTAAGAAGATAAGTTTTATAATGATGATGATATTTTAAGAAAATGAAGATATTAAAGAAAAATTATGAAGCTGAGGAAAAGAGACGGTATTTTAGACTTGTTCTTGTATGTTTTCTTGGATACATAAGCCAAGTGATAACGTCGCAGTTACTTTTTTGGCTGAATACACTTTTAAAAGTTGATGCTGCAAATATTCAAAAATGTTATTTTGAATGTGCCACATATGGTGGTCCAAGAGTGTCACATTGCAGTTAATCTTTAATGAAGACTAATTTAGAACTTTTTTTATCACCTGAATAATTCTTGGACTTAAATTTTCATGGAAAATATAGCAAAGAGAAAGTCATACACATGTTCCAAAAAATAACGATGGAAAATGTTTTGTGATATTCACTTGTCTCTAATGAAGACAAATACAGCATAGAAATTCTGCACGATGAAAAGAAGTCTAAAAAGAATAATATTCTCTTTATTTCTGAAATCCACACTTTATCCTCAAAACTATCAGTTCCTTTGAGAAATCTTGTAATTTTAAAATTTGCATAGGACTTTTTGAAAGTATGTTGGAGAAAATAGTAAGAGAAAATTTGTTATTTATAAAATGACAGGCCTAAAAAAAAGTAGTGGAATTTTAAAAGAAGGTAGATTTTGTAGAATTCTTCTCTATGTGGCTTAGCTTTTGTAGTTACATAGATGATGACACTCGGAGCAAGAACATGGACAAAATGCACTTTCATCCTGATGCTTTGCCCTGCAACAGTTACATACCTGAACAGAATTCCTCAGACACTAACATCTGCTTTTCAAGATGAACATTGATTATTTATAGACTTAAGCTGTGAAAACTAAACCCTAGGCTTTCACAAAATGTCTTTCTAATAAGGTTGAAGTTTTGCACGCATGATTGCACCGAAAGTGTTTGCAGTAAAGAACTCTAGGCAAGATTATAGACACATTTCCCATAAATTGGGGATTAAAAGTTAACCATAACATTCTTCCCCTTCCTATTACCTGTTATGGTGAAGGCGTTTTCACATTGTTGGTTATTTTCAACGTCTTTACAAGGGAATTTCTTTAGAATCCTATCAAATGCCTTTCATAAAAATTCTTTTAAACTGGACGTCAAATCCATCACATATTTTACATCTCCTGTTTGTTATCGCTGTTTTATTCTGGTGTGTGGTGAAACCCATTTGCTTTTCACAGCTCTTGGCTCAGAAACTTTGCTGGGTAAGAGCTGAACAGAATGCAGAGACAAGCTGTAACAAAAGCCAATAGAAATTACAGCAGCTAGAGATCAAATTGATCTGAGTAAGAAAAGAAAATACAGATCTTTCTGAGTTTAAACAATGATCTTCCATCTTCGTCTTCCACAAGGGGGTTCAAACTTTTATCTTTGACTTGAGGTGAATGAGATATGGTGCAATTCAGAACTCTGAACTCTGAGGTCAAGGTACTTAACCTTGAGCTCACTGAGAGGTTAATCAGGTACTGCTTATGAGGCTGGCAAGGCTGACACCAGGCCTGTGCTGAGCTGAGGAAAGCTGGGGAGAACATTTCAGAAAGGGTTATAAAACAACAGGAGAATATACGGCCCTGCAAGTGAGATATTAAAGGAGTATTGTCACAGAAAATGTATTCAGATAAGAGTGAGGAGCAACTTAAACAGTCAGTGGCTTGTGAAGAGGTCATTGCCAGGAAAAAACCCAAACAAACAAACTACAAAACAAAATAAAGAGACATATTTATTCTTGGGGAGGAAAAGGTGACAGACATTCCCAGAATGAGAGGGAGGCAATTAATCTTAGGTTTTTGTTAGGCACCACCATTACTGGCAGGCTGTGAAGTACAAAGAAAGAAGGTCAGAATTCCCCTTGAGAAGGAGTTCTGCCTAGGTTTAATCACGCTGACAGCTGCAGAGCCCCACATGATTGCAGGACTGTATCAGGTGGAGAAAAGGGAAAAAGGGGTAAAACAGTAATCGCAACAAATATTTGCTCTGAGTTTGGTCCTTTTCCTCTGTTCTATGAACAGTTCTTTTTTTTTTATTTATGTGTATTTGTTATTTTGACTGTTTACTAGGTAATGCATATAGAGAAGGTCAGAAATCCACTAAAGAATATTTCTGTGCAACATAAGTAGGAAACTTTTTTACCAGCAGTTACAAGATTCAGCCTGTAAAAAATGCAGCATTACAAGGATCAGGGAATAAACAACATTATCTCCAGAACCAGAGTTGTGTTTGTCACCAGCTACTCTTTACATCTGGTTAAGAGAGCTAATCAATCTCAGGTCTAGAGTCTCCTTTTTCAGTCTGAGGGGTAAAAGAAATGGCATGCTTCTCTTTCTTGCTATTCCCCCATTTGGTAAGGTTATTCCTCGCAGAGCAAAGCAGGTGAATATTTCTCATTCTTTTTGGTATGAAGGCAGGCCAATTACCTTAAACCAACAGTCGGTGCAAATGTGACTGACTTTGCATGGAAGATGATCAAGAAAAGCACATTTCTTACTGCATCACCTGAGCTCTGTGGAGCGGAGCCTCTAGAAGTGGCCATTTTCTGGTGACAGTAACATTTTCAATCACTCCAGCCAGATTTGAAAGAGGGTCTCTCACCACATGCCTTGCTGAAGGAAGTTTGGCCCTCAGAGAAAATCTGGCCAAAATGATTTATTTTTAGAGAAAGTATTTTCTTTTTTTACTCTTTTAAATCCTGATGAATAATAAATTCAGTAAAAAAAAGGGTTAGTTCTTCATTCTTCTTTGTGATCCCTTTTACATAGTACTCACATCAAGAATTAAATTAACACTGGTGGCATGATTCCACAGTCCAGCAAATACAGCAATTGCTAAATGCAGACATAGTAGAGCAAAATTGATCAGCACTGCAGATCTGAAGAAGAACTTGCTGCTTACGTTGTGTTTGGAGAACATTTGTCATAGAATAGATGAAAAGCGGATGTTTTTCTTGAGCATTGTTGTTCAATGTTTCATTAAACTTATAGTTTTCTGCTAAATTGAGTAATCTGTTTGAATACTGAAAGCCTATTCATCACATTAGAAGTTACATTATATTTGGGGGAAACAAACTGTGTTCCATTTAAAAGTAAGCTTGCTCATCCAAGAAATAAATCAATTTCAGGGTTTTAGCATCTGAGAAGGTAAAATTTTCCAAGCATACTGAACTGTAGTAATCATCTCAGATACCAGACTACAAAAAGAAGTGTTAAAATCACTTTTGTCTTGAAAAATAAAATAAAATTCCTTGTCATTATCAAAACCTGCAAATTTATTCATGGGAAACAAAGTGCTCATTTAAAGACAAAATACTCACCCGTTTCTTATTTAGAACATATTTTCCTTAGTAGAAAAGCTACCAGAATATGGTGGATTGAGGTGACTAGCACACGATTTAAAGGGACGTTGCCTGTTTTTATAAAAATGCATGTTTAAATGTTAAATGAAAGGAAAAGCTATTAAAGCACTACCTACTCTTCTTCTTTAAATATAAATTTTTATAAATATTTATCCGCAGTGGTACCTTTTCCTTCTGTTCAAATTAATGCACACATCTTTAACAGCATTACAGACTCAGTCAAACCTTAATTTCATCCTACATGTTTGCTGAATTGAGTGATACAACTCCGCTTGTATATTTGTTTTTTGTTTTTGTTTTTTTTTTTCAAGAAAGAACCAGGCAAGCTGGTGTTATGGAAGAGAAGGAAGAGAATGTAATTACTTGCTGCATATATATTGTCCTTATTTTACAAGGGCAATTTTTAATGACCAGAGGCAGTTTCAAAGGATACAGAATACACACATGAAAACATAGTACGTCATGTAGGTTAGGATAATAAACTTAGTATCAGAAACTAGAACTAAACTAAGCATTATAAAGGATAGGAAAAGAACATTTTTACATGAGAAAAATGTATTTCTAATTAATCAAATTCTGACTACCGTTGAAAAAAGTTGTAATCCAGGGAAAATGGATCTTAACACAAGGACCAGTCTGGCACAGGCGTATTCCACTGATATTAATAAATTTATATAGAATACATCATAAAACCAGAAATTTGTTGTAGTGAAGTGAGTAACAAACTGTCTATCTGCAAGTATTAGCTTAGTTTTAAAATAAAATGTTCTTCTCCATGTCTACATCACTTTTTTGATTGCTTTCTGCCAACATTCCAGTAAAAGATTTTTTTCCATGACAATAAACACCAAAAAAGTGTCAGCTTTTACATAGCCCTTTTCACGAGAAAATCCCAAAGCTTTTCATAAGTCTTTTGGGAGCCAGAACAGTATTTTAGTTCTATTTTACAGTAGCATAAATAGAAACTGGGGAGTCAAATGACTTACGTATGGTCACTTAAAAAGTTTGCAGTTAGTCCTGTAACAGAAGCCAGAGATTACAAATAACTGTTTGTTATTCAGCTCCACAATAAAAAATCGTGCTAACTTCCTTTCCTTCTGTCATACCAAATGAGCAAAGATTTGCATTGACATATACTTAAAAAAAAATCCCAACAACCAAAAAAACCTGCCTTTTTACAGAAAAAGAAACAGAATGTATGCTAAATGAAAAAGTTCCGTCTAATGTTTTGGGGCACCGGCAAAATAAATGAGATCCATGCTCTTTCTTCCTGTTACCTAACAATTAAGACTGTCACAAAACGTGCTTGCATCATTTTCCAGTTCAAACCCTGCTTGAAGGAATTCAAATGTCCTTGTTTCACCTAGTAAGATGATACCTTAGCCCTTGTCCTAGGATATTCTGGATGAGAACTTGACACCATCTTTCTGTGACACCGCTTCATTTGATATAGATCACTAAGCATTCACTGGAGAGGTACATGAACTTCATTGTCCAGAATAACGCAGAAAAAGAATTCATTTCTTATTTTTCTTGGAAGGGGTGGGGGAAATCTAAAGAAACTTTGTGTTGGTACTGATCAAAAGCAAATTTTGAAACTTCAATTTTTATTTTTAAAATTGCAATTTCATTTCCCAGGCCGCTCTTTCAGTAAAGATGTTGATACCTTATTAAAGCAAATTAGACCTTAGCCCAAGTTTTGGATACTTTCTAGACCGCTACCGTTTTTGAAGCAATGTTGGGTACTGGAGCTATATCATGTCTATCGAATCCTGCTCGTTGGTGTGCTCAATGGATTCTCTGTGAACTGTTCTCAGTCAGCTGGGAGGGACGTTTCTCTTTCCTTGGTGCACAGGAGTGGTCACAAGGCAGATTTCTATCCCAGGCATGCTCCCTGTGCACAAACTATGACTTTTAGCCTGTCCTTAATTAGGATCTATTCTTTCATGTATGTTGGAAACAGACAAGCATGCAAATGCAATGACAGAACATAGCGAATTGTCTTTAGCTCTGACTCTTCTGCACAAACCTCCATTAGCTGTTACAGCATGTGTGCTCCTCTGAACTGGTGTCATCCTGCATTGCTAGTTACTAATTTTATGGTTTGTTTGTGAAATCCAGTAATGAGTTAAAGTTTCTGCTGGGCCTGTCTTTGTGTTCATCCATTTAGTCAGTATGAAGATGTCCACAGTATCAAAAGCAGCAATCAACAAACACAAATGGTGTCTAGTTAAACATTTAATTTACATAAGCAACTTTTAGTATTTTCAATGGTAAGTAGAACTGTAGTATTAGACAATAATAAGAGATGAAAAATATGAAAAAAAAGAGAATAGGGGAAAATAATTTTGAGGTAAAATATTCAATTTTAGGAGTTCTTATTATTCATCCTACCAGTAGTCTTATGAAAGGGAATTCTCCTTTAATACAAATGATATTAAATCAGTTGATCTCCTTTTCTCTTCAGTTCAGTGGTTCCAGTATTGCATACAAAACACTTGGCCTAATTATGCTGTAGTATTGGAGAACATCAGGTTTAAAGAGGAACAAAGAAATGAGAACTATGGAAGAGAAAATATATTCTCTGAAGACTTTAGAATCCCTACACAATCCCATAAAACTTTGATGAAAAAGGAACTGTAGAAAGGTAGCTAGAAGAAGAAAACAAGGATTTAGACAAAATTTGTTTCACTCTGAACTCCAGCAATTTACCCACAGTATTGGTGTCGTCAGGATGTTACTTAGTAGCATGATTTGTTTATATTCCTTTTCTCATGTATTAGGCTTTTTGTTTGTATCCTTTCACAAAAGTCTAGATGCTGTGAGTCACCAAGTTCCATGAAAGTAAATAATACAATGAAAAGTCATGTTACTCTGAAACACATCTAAAGAGTTATGTAGATAATTTCCTGTCTATCCCGAAGGCTTCTGTGCGCTGCTTGAAAAGGTACACGTATTCAGCTCTCTTAAAAAGTGGCTGAAGACTAGAAATATAACAGAAGACTGTACCTGAATAACAGGAGGGAATTCAAGATGCCTGGTGCACTTGTGAAGTGAATTTATTCTTCTTTATCATGATGCAAAAATGGAAAACCCTGCATTCTCCCTAAAAATGTGTGCTTTCAAAGTCCTAACTTTAATGTATTACAGTAGCTTGTGAAAAGACATTGAGCTTTGAATGATGGAAAACTGGGAATGAATTACAGCTCAGAAAGTAAACTGGCAGTTTATTTTTTCCTAAAAGAGAAGCCCCCAAGTCCTGGGTCTAGGGCAGGAAGGGAGGGCTCTGGGCCCTGACACGTACCTAAAAGAATGTTGGAAAATTCACTTACTACAAAATATTATGCCTCCTTAGCAATTTTGATGAAGGTGAATTTGGGTATGACCCCGGCAAACTCCAGTGTTACCTCTTGTCTGCAAGTCTGTAGTATCAGCACAAATGAGGTAAGCTTGTAAAACAAGGTCTGAACATACATCTTGCTGTTGGAAATTGTTCAGCTATAGGCCATGCGATAAAACAGGACATGAGAAAAACTAGCTGATGGGAATAATCAGGAAGATATTTAGAAAGGCTTAATAAACAAGGCAAGAAAATAAGAGCAGAACAATAGGACTGACTTTATAAGGTATGTGTCTGGTTCTCATGTCAATAACTGCTAAATCGTTGATTCATCCTGAGCTTTATGGTGTGGATGATACTGGTTATTAACAACGCTGTTCCATATCAATTCTCTTGCACACCATGCATCATTTCTTGGGCCAACCCCACTCTTTGACTGAGATATGTCATCTGTGGTAGGTATCCTTTCCAGCTTGTAGACTATGATACTGGTTTGTAAGACTGACATTTCCTTACGCTGCCTCACATTTGGGAAATATAATGATGGATGTAACCTAATATAGATCTAATCACTGACATGATCATACAACTTAGCTGGGTGTTCTCAAGACTGTGGAGATTGATTACATCATTCTGACTAAAGAAGAAAACAGTAAAACCTTTCTGAAGGAAAAAAAAGAAAAAATTGAAAAAAAAGCCTAGACAAATGACCTTTACAAAAGGAGAAACTCCTTTTGCCTTAAACAAAATTAAAAGCTACAGAAGGTGAATTTTTTCATTTCAGTTCAGTTCATTTCATCTTGAATAATGCTTAATACTCTCAAAACTTTGACTAATATACTCTCATATATTTAAATATAACTTAAAAGACATTTATTTAAAAGTATTAATGTTTATGAATATTTATGAATATTTCTTACATTTACAGCCACACATTTGCGAGCATTGCATGGGATGTGTTCTGAGCCATTTGTATTAATAAAATTTCTCTAGATGAGATCACCAAGTGAGTTTGTTGGCAGATCAGGGCATAGGACTCTCCTTTTTAGTTTCAATATCAGAGATATCTGCCTTCTTGTCTCCCACCAGTCTAAATGACTTTTAAGTTTTCAGGTTACAGATGGGTTTTCTTTTCTCCTTGTCAGCTCAGCCCTACCTACAGAATCCTGCTCTCTACTGTTGCCAGTATTGCCAACATGAATATATAGCTGGCAATGTAGAGAGTTTCACTACTTCAAACAGACTTTCTAAATGCCAGTCCATCATTTGCACGTCCAGCATTTTCAATTTGATAAAGGTCCACTAGCTTTTTTTCTGATTTAAGGATCCCAAGCTTCAACAGCCAGATATTAGGATAGGCATTAGACATGAAAATATACCGCTGAGAAATAAGACCTGAATATCAAGCCGAAGTTATGTGTTAAGGGCCTTTAAAATTAGGTTTCCTCCATCAGCCCAAAGTCATTCTCAGTATTCTCATGCAAGGACCTGTATGATGTCATCAGCAAACAGCACCAAGCAGAAAGCTTGGGATTCCTTTCCTACACGTTGTAAAGGGGACAGGTAAGACCTGTGGCTTATTCTTTGATCCCAGTGTGAGAACAGGTGATATCCTGACATATATGACTTTAAACCTGCTGGCGCCATTGTCTTTTCAGAAGTTGCTGTAACAATTGGGCTGCAATATACACAATTTCCAGGGGAATCATTTCATCATCCAGTTAATCTCCTTTCCTTTTACTTTTGTGCAGAAAACATAATGCCAGTTTGAGAGATGGAAATTTTTTCTATATTTATTGCCAAAAAACACGTGAACTAATCCTTGATTATATTCATTTCCAAGCATAGCTGCTCCTGGAGGTTTTTACTACAATTCTTCATACCTATTCATTAATGTTCTCTTTAGCTCATATATAGTTTTGTCCAGAACCAACTACTTTCCTGTCTAGAGACAGCAATTTAACGTAACTGACCAGTTCAACACAGAACATTACGTTAAATTCAAGGAAGCTGTTGCTGTTCACTAGTTGTAGATATTTACAAAACTAATACAAAAATATCTTTACTATCCCTATAAAGAAGTAAACAAGGACGCAATTTGAAAGGATACTTACATGTTTTTTGATCCTCGAAGCTAAACTAATCATTATAATGAATGATTAATGCATTAAAATTAGTCATACATAAGGAAAGTAATAAAAGACAAAAGAACCTCAACAGTTTGCAAGACTGGTTATAAATGGACATAATGCACAAACACGCGGAACAGAGGGGGAAATAAAAATGTCAGCAGATATGAATTTTCTTGTTTAAAACGAATCCAGACTTCTTCCTGAAATGAAGTGCTACTCAACGAGAGGAAGCATTTCAGACTCTATCCTTTAGTGTTTGTGAAAGAAGTGACATTAATAACCCTGTCTTCAAGGGCTGCCTGTTTGCATTCACCTAGGCCTGTACTGACACCTCAAAGCAAGAAATTAGGAATTGAGTTGGAAGCAGGCAGACTTTTTCTCCTCTGAGGGTTGCTAGAGCATCTGGACAGACATGCAAGACAAGCTAGCTGTTACACCAGAGAAAGTTCAAAGTAACTTACACCTCCCACAGGGGAGGGAAGAGCAGTGATGCTCGGAGTCAGTCACTGCTCCTCGGGTGGCACAGCTATGTGCCACTCCTCATGACAGGCAGATCACAAATTTGTACTTTAGCTCATACAAATACATCATTGCAAAATCCTTCAGGATGTCTTGTGTGGTCTTCTTCTAGGGGAATCAAACTCTGCAAAAATGNTTCATCTTGCCATNGTAAATCTGTCTTTGTCTTCCCCACTGAGACTGCCAAAATTATTATCAGCTGTGATTTCAGTGGCTATTATACAGCCATTTCTTAACAAGAACTCAGCTAACACTCTATGCNCCCTTTACACAAGACTCATAGTAGATAGAAGAGAATACATTTCATAACCTATAGGATGTATTTGTTTTAAAATAAATACATTGATTTAAACGAATAGATTTATTTAAATCAATAAGTTTAAAAGTGACTTTTGTTGTTAACCTCCTTCTGTACTCTTTAAAACCATGCCCAGCCCTGGGCAAAAAATAGTTTTGAAATGAGTCCTTCACTTGTCTGAAAAGAATTTTACCAAGTCAGTTTAAGTTTTTTTGTTTTGTCTTGCAAAGACATTTCTGCCATGAAAAGAATTTCTTGTTGCTTCTTCTTTAAGTCTGTCCTACTGAAAGAGCAGTGTACCAGTGAAGACACAGTATTCCACCAGAAAAAAAAAAAAAAGTAGAAAAGTATATTTGAGACAAAGCTTTCTAGGAATTTAGGTCAATCTCTTTGTCTTAACAGTTCTGTAATTTTTTCTAGTTATGAAGCATGCACGTTAACCTTAAAATAATCTGGCACAAAAGCTGAAAAAAACAACAGGAGTAAAATGCAAGGTATATAGAAAAGCATAAAGAACATTTTATGAGACATTTAAATTTTAATAACACAATAGCAGTGTTAGAGAACTATCATTGCTAGAAAGAGTTAATACATACAAAATCATATAATTTTTCATCAAGAGACATTTTAGGTGGCAAATAGATTTAATCTGCTGGAAAGCATCTGAATTATAAATAACTGGATGATTCTGCTCATTATTTTTTAAATTGTACTATTACACTGAATATTTTGTAAAAACTGTATGTTACATGAGTACATATCTCATTATTTTTTCTCCCTTTCTTTTTGGAAGTGCTATGGGATACCACTTTAGGAATGAAAATATTTTAAATTTCTTATTTTTTTCTTTTTTTTTCTTCTTATACTGTGCACATCCAGCACTCAGATAGAATGAGCTGCCTTCAAATCATATTTTCACAGAATACTCTTCTCTGTGTCTGGAGATCTATGTGAGCATATTCATTCCTTTGGGCCAAAATCAAAATCCGTAAGGGCCAGTTGAGGCGTTGTGAATAGATTTACATCTTTTGACATTAATATCCATAAACAAGGGTTGGCTTTTATGTATACAAGTAGCTAATATTTATGAAATAATGAAATCCTCTGAAAGTCTGACCTAAGATCCTTCAGGAACTAGTTTTTGGATTTAAATCAGCATGAATGAGGTTATTTAATGCAAATTCTCTCTTCCATTCATGAGGGAAACATAAAATATATCTATGCGTATTATAAGTGTTTAATGCAGACAGATATTACATTGTAGCTCTTTTTAAAGCAAAAAGGATAGAAGTCAAGCAGATTAGAGTGGGGGGTCATACTACAAAGTTAGAAAACAAAATCTAGCACTGGATTTTAAATATTTAAAAATGCATCAACATTCATCTCTGAAATTAGAATTTCTGGAGATACTAAACTGAAACTCTTAATTTTAAACAACCCCAAATTATTGCCAAACAATTTTAGGCAAATCTTAAAATGGCAAAATCTGAACTATGAAGTTCTATTTATTTTTTCTCCTATTTTAGCTTTAGATTTTTAATATAAACAAGTTTCTTATGATCTGTTATTTCTTGTTTGAAAAAATATACCACCTAAAATAAAACTATACCTTATCTTATGACTTTCATGATTAATGCTTTGTACTCTTGATTGTTGCTTTGATCCAGCCTGAACCACAAATAAACTAATAATCCACTTTGAGTACATCTCATTTTCACATAATTTCAAAGGGAAGTTTCTGCCTACCTGTGTCATTAAAGTAGTTTCATAGCAATGTGACATCTAACATGAAGATAAGTAAGGAAGAGTTATTGTCAGTGTTCATTTCATTTTTTACTGATATGTACTAAAATATACAGAATTACAAACAAAGCCTTTGATTCTTATTATGGATTACAAAACTATGCATTGTTCATTATAGGGCTCCCCCTAGGACTTTCTTGCTTTTACCATGTCACTGTGCCTCAGAGTAGTAGATTTTTACTTCTTTCTTGCTTTTTTGGATTACATCAGCAATGAATCATGAAAACGAAGCAGAATTTAGGCTCTGCATTGGAATATCTCATCCTATTTTTGTCTTTTGCAATGACCATAAGTGAGCCATTCATATTCCCCAAATTACATGACTTTAATTATTCTTTTTTGAAATCACGTACATAGAATAAGTATATTTTTTCCCCAGTACTCAAGAAATTTAAGTGTACTGATCCTTAAGTATAATGATCCTTTTGTTCCATTAGCAAATACTCACACATATGTCTTGGCCTGTAAAATGAAGATTGGATTTTCATTTCTCGCAGAGAGAGAGTTCAACTATACCAATAAAACTGTATTCTTGGTTCCCTTTTTTAATGGTAATGCATATAAAAGCCGCTTCATTTAGCTAGGCTGTCTTGAGTAGCTCTTTACCTAAGACAACGGAAATAATCTCTTGTTGAACAATCTGTTTTAGGTGCTGTACTATCTTCTCTCTGATATTTGACATCTGTCGATTATGGAGGGTCTCATGATTATTTTAGATGTTATCATGGAAATAAACTGTCATTAAACACCTCAACAGATAACCAGAACTTGGTCTTCAGAGCCTTGAAAAGGTCCTCTTTTTCAGTGTCTGAGTTTTTGCTGCTCAGTGGTGTAAGCATGAGCTGCTGTACAGCATGTTAATGGGTTCCAAAGGGCCTGCCAGATACAGCTCGCTTCCCTATCCTTGCCATAATCAAAAAAATGTATTTGATAATGGTGTTTGATCTCCTACGTCCTACATCATATCACATCTGTATTGAGATTTCAAAGGCCTGTTATTAGGTACAAATATACAACAAAGGATATACGTCTTTTAAGACTCTTATAATCTCTTTGTAAAGCAAGATACAGAAAGTGAATAAAATACAAAAGATAGATACCAAAAAGTAAAAATGATCTGATTATGATGACAGCTTGCAAGGTGAAAAGCAGTTTTAAACAAATCTGACTGTTTGTAATGTACATGATTTTGTTTCTTACATGAAATTTTGTGGAGTACTATCCTTTAGAATAGATGGATAGATAGGTAAATAGATAGATAATTTCAATTTCTTTGATTTCAGACCACAGTGCTCAAATAACATGACAGGGTGAAGCACAGCATGAGTTCTCAAAAAATAATGGTCCGGGAGAATCAAGAAGAGTCCACAATGGATTAATCCAACAGATCTGTCTTAAAATTCAATGTTGAGTACGTTATATGCATCTATTGATCCTGGTCATGCTGATCTGCTACTGCTTTAGTACACCTGCACTGCTAGAAACCAAAAATGGCAGACAAAAAAGACTGCAAAGACTCATTCGACAGACTTTGCTAATGACTGTAGGATTAATCCAGCAACTGAAGGTACTTTCCTAATAAATGTAAAAATATCACAAACAATGAATGTTTTTCCAGTGAGTACCGCAGGGATATATATGGGGGATGGCCTCTAATGTGGAGGGATTTAGATATATTAAGTGATAAGTTCCTAGTATTTTCTAAAACTTCATCTTCGAGAGTTTTTTCTCACGACAATAACACTTGGTTCACACTTGCTGCTATTGTGTCAGCACTTCTATTACAAACCCCCATTTCAGTGGTTTATAAATCAGCCTCATCGTTTCATTGCACCTCTATACTGGACCCATACAGTCTCACTTGATGTGTTAGTGTTAACTTTTATAATTTTGAAAAAAGTTTTTCTCCCAGAAGTCTATTCTTTCTCTGATTTCTGTGTCTATGCAAATAGTGAAATGTTCCTTTTGATCCCTTGAATAAACAAGGGACTTTACTGAATCGGTTTCATGATGTATTCACATAAAATAATGAAACAATTTAGAAAGGCACTACTATCCTTTTTTCTTAGGAGAAGAAACTACACTACAGCCACTGAGGTATCTTCAGTTCAGGTAGACTGATCTGAACTATTTAAAACTCCACAGGGTAGTTTTCTACTAGCAGCAAAATCATGTCAGCACTGAACACAATATAGGCTTCAAACTTACTAAAGTCCTAAATAGTTCTTCTGTGAGCTGAATTCTATTCTGTTGTGTTTATAGTCCCAGAAGACCCTGGTTTGGGAGCTTGGAAAGCCCCAGGGTACATCTGCAGGCACTGCAGAAGATATATCCTCTGTATGATGCATACTCAGAAACCTGACTCATAGGGCTGAAGCTCATGTGAGTTTTAGGGATACGTTTCCTTCATTAAGTGCTAAAGTAAAAGAATTAACAACAACATGAGAAAGTAAATCAAAATTGGCTTGAATACTATGACTAAATAAACTCAATGCTACTGCTTCTTTCCGAATTAATGTTTTTGGTTTTTATTTTTTCTAGGGAAAATGAAGTTATAAACTGGAAATATCGTGAATCATTTTGTGCCTTGACTCTGTTGGGCTCTGGCCTGGACTTGAGTACATTGACTGCTTTTTGTTTTCCTTGTTGAACAAATTATTCAAACATATAAAAATAACAAAAGCTGTGTGTGGAGGGGAGTTCAAACAAAAACACAACAAGAACACCTAAAAGTGGCTATGCTAAATAATGCTGAGTGATGAAACAATTTACTGTATAAGTATTTGACTGTTCAAGAACAAATATAAATGAATGAAAGAAATGTTTTTACAAGAATTATTTAAGTAGCCTTATTGCAAAGTTGAGGTACCCACAACAGTACAATGCAGTATGTCTTTAAAATTAACTTAAATTTTTTAACTTGCAAGTAAAACATACATATGTTTGTATATATATATAAATTTTGGGGTTTTTGTAACCATGAGCCACTACAGATAAAATCTGGAAACTAAATTTTAAGGCAAAGTGCTAGTTTTCCGAAAGAAGAACCAGCTCTATGGATTCTGGCAACAGACTTAATTCTCAGTGATGAACAAGCTATGAAAAATTTTGGCTTAGTTTGTGCAAATGTTACATTTGCAACAGTAGAAGCAGTAAAAAGTAATATTTTGGTTGTATTTATGGAAGCTTTCTACCTTCCAAATACCAAGGGATCACTTTGTCCACTTTTTCAGTGATCAGTAAAATTATTACACTTCAATTCACAGTGTTGGAAAAACATATTGCTACATAAGTAAGCTTGAGCACTGGAAGAAACCTAGCAATATGGAACTCAGCATGATCTGCTTTGTCTTACAGAAAAGCTGAAAACAGAACTAATTCAGTCTTTTGGAGTTTTAGGATGATGCTCTTGGAACCTAAGATAACACGCCTGATGAAAATCTGGGTAGATTCGCAATTCACAAGGGCTGCACAGCTATACTCTAAAATCAAACTTCATTTTAATTCTCTTTTCTTTAAAATGTCATTAAATTTTAATAGGTCTTGATCATATCAACATGTTCATTTGGATGCAAAACATTCTTGTTTGACTGATGCCAGATTCACACTTGGGGTAAAACATGGTAGAGAGTTCTGTTTCTTGAAATTCAAAAATACTTTATGTTGTGCTGCAGAAAATGGCTGCTGTACTTTGCACCTTCGAGTTAGTTTCGCTATTTCTATTTCCTGATTCAAAGAACTGACAGCTCACAGACTGACAGGTTCATTTTGACACAATTTCTTTTCATTAGCCGAAAGTTAAACCAGCTCTTGTTTGAACTGTGCTTTAATTAACCAGGTAACAAAACCATGTCTGAGACAGTAGCTCCTTCTCACTGACAGTAAATATAGAGGCAAGTACTGTAATTATTTTCTTGATACAGCCCTAAAAAACATAGAGATGTCAGGTTCAAGACAGGGATACACAGATTTGTTTACCTTCATACACAGTCAGAGAAGAAAAATTCTATGCTTGTGTTTTAGTCGGTGCTGTGTTTACAGCCAGTCCCATCCACATTCTGGCTGCTTGAGAAACTGTATAGCAGGCAGATAGCTTGATATCACCCTGGTCCCTGGTGATGCAGCAACGTGACAGCAAATGGGGTTCTAATACTCGAAGGATATTATTGATAATAGGGTCAGAAATATTGCCTTTTACTCCTCTTGTTTCTTCACCACAGCAGGTGCAGGATTAGTAATTAATCTTTGTGGCATTTGTGTGCATGTTAGGTTGGTACACTGAAACAAATGATTGTATTACTCCAAGGGGATTGCATGTGCTTTACATAATTCTAGGTGTGAGCATCTTTTGCTGTGATATAATCAAATATGAAAAAAGATCAAAGGATTTTTGTAACCGTGCCATGTCACAAAATTATCACAAGCCTCAGAAGACTGAAAGATGTGTCCGCTTCTTGAGTTCCTGAGCTACTGGTTTGAAAGCTGACTTATCCACTGCTGCTGGCTTCAGTCACTTAGCCTCACTTAACCCAAACAGAGGCAGTTCTTCAGTAATAGCTCTATATACGAAGATCTTCCAGCCCTAAAGCTAAAATCAGTGACCAATGAGATACCACAGTTAGCTTCTTAACACAAGAGCAGCTGTTCTCCCCACCAGTAGAGCAAGAGAAATTGACTTTGTATTTTGTGCTGTGAAACTGTTACCTCCTCTCCCTCTCTACCACTGCCCTGCAATAACTTTACAATAATTTTGCGCTCGCTGGCGGTTACACTCTACCTTAACCTAAAAGGCCTGGGTTAGGCTGTGAACTGGCATCCAAACCACTGCATGAGAGAAGTTGTGGATTACATTAAATGCTAGTCTGGCAGCATAACCAGAGTAAGGAAGAAAACTTTGATGTTACTACCCTCGTCTCCACAAAAAAGATAAAAAACCAAACCAAAACAAAAAAGATAGAAACACTTCAAAATAGATGTCTAATGTTCCGGTTTTTGAGAGCGAAAGACCATCTTCACCCTAATCAATCTTGAACTTGGGTCAAGAAGAGGAAATATTAGGCACAGATTTGAAACCAAATGACTGGAAAAAATATAATCTTCTTAGTTCAATAGACACATCTGCAATTGCCATTTTCTTGATTTTTTTCCAAAAAACAGGAAATATATTTGTTAAAAGCAAGTCCTTAATTTTTTAAAGGAAAAACGTCATATGTCTCATGGCATCCAGCAACCCCAGAGTCTTCTGTTTGTGTGACCTCTCCTGTGTGAGTGGTAGTTTTTACTTCATGTTGTGCTGTATTTTACCTGCAACAACAGCTCTTCAGGAAACAAACATGTCTGTTTCTGAACATCTGAGGATTCATATACAAAATTCAGTAGTACCAGTTGTGGTTAAAATTTTCTGTTACAGTTTATACTTTTCCTGTGCACAGCAGTATATCGAACTGTCAGAGAAATAATTTATTAAGGCTCAAATTATGTAGAGTTATTGGGTCCATATGTTCATTCTCTTTATCACAGTAACTTCTGGAATCGGTAAATGAACACAAAGAACATCAGCAAGGAAGCATTTTCAAAAAAGTCTCAATCAGAAATGCATTCTTTTTTTTTTAAAGGGGAGAGGTTGAAGTTGTGTTTGGCGGGCAAAGGAATGTAAACTGAAAAAATATAGAAAGATCTAAGCAATATTTTAGCAAGTTTTTAATAAAATACACAATCATTCTGTCTAAAATGAAATTTCAGGTTCTTAAAAATATGTCATCTAAGGGGGAAATGATTGTAGCTTAAGAGATTTAAAAATTAATTTTGAAAAGAGATTAAATCCAGAAACTGTAGAAGATTTGGACTTTTTAACTGGTAAGCTCAAGCAGATAACTTGATCTTAGCTAAGTAAGGATTTATATAGAACAGGAGTGTTGATTTTCTGTTAATCTTGGCGGACTACAGAATGGGAGAAAAGTTAATGTTTGACAGTACTAAAAAATATCTGATTTTGTCAGTCACACTCTAGATTCTCATCTGCACTCATTACACTTCTGATTAAGCAAAATTACAAGAATCTGTCATGTATTCTTCATTCTTTCTTCTTCTCCCCATTGAGCAAAGTATGCAGTTTGCAATATCTTTCTTTATTTGCCTTATCGGAAGAAAAATTTGAGTTTATTCTTTTCATATTTGTTTTATAAATGTAAATGTAGGAGAGGATAATATGTAGAAAATTCCCACCTTTTAGATCCTGATTATGTTGTTGAACAGAGAAAACTCTGGTTTCTAGAGGAATTCTGGGAAGTGAGCATGAACTCAGATTATAGATCTGCTCGTCTGATATCCTTTCTAAGGAATGTAACAGATTAGTGAGAATAGGCTTGAGGCCACAGCATCAGAGCCAGTTGGCATAAGTTTAAGAAAACGGAATTTGTTAAAATCAACTTGAAATTACAGGTTTAGTTGATAAAGATAATGATGTTTTAACGTACTTGGCTTTTTCTATGGTTTGATATCACATGATATTTTAATTAAGTACATATTAAATAGACTGAAAATTGCAAGTTAGATCTGAGAACATAAATGGGAATTTTTCATCAGATGAAATTTTTGTGCTTCTATTATGTCCCTGAGATCAGATCTTCATTATGCACAATTCAACATATCCACCAAAAAAGTAATTTGAAGAAACAAACAGCATAGAAACACAAATTCATAACTGAATGAATCTGCAGATAACAAAAAGAGAAAGTAGAAAATAGGAAGCACATAACTGTTGATAAAGAATTATCAGAATTTTTTGGAATACGAGAAGACAGGCCTGCATGTTCTTAAAGGTAGATATGAAGCCTTGTGCATAGGTTGATACTGTGTTTTGGAAAGCAGTGACTTTGGAAACAACTTACAGACTAAACCGTGTTCAAGATTTTTTACTTTGATATACAGATAAATTAACTGCTGGATGAATTCACATGATAATATCATATTGCAGACGGTATATATTTGGCACTGTTTTTTATTGCTGGATCTTAGTGTTCAGTTCAGATTTCTGTAGTTAAGAAGGGTATGGAAATAAATTTCAAATTCAAAGAAGAGCCATGAAAGTGATCAAAGGATTGCAAATTATGCCTAATTAAATATGCCTTTAGTGAACAATGAAGGCTTCTCAGAGGAAAAAAGAAAAACTGGGTAATTTTGTCACAGATTGGGAATACAGGCATACAGAACAGAAACAGAGGTCTTTGTCTGTGGAATGAATTACATCATGTTTGACAGGCTCAAAAATAGTTGGATTTTAAATAAGTCTTTTTTCTTTTTCTTTTCAATTTTTCAATTTTTTTTTGGAAAAAGGAGACTATTTTATATCTGAAAAAATTTAGAAAGGGATTTCAATGCTTCTTCAAATCTCTATCTCAAGACAGGTTATTTTTTTCTGGAAGTAATGTTTTAGTTCTGAGTGGATTTGTTTCAGAAAAGTCTCATGACATTTGTTAACAATGGGTTCAAGCTAGAAGATAACAGTGCTCACTTCTTTTCTATGAATTTACGAATACAAGGACTGATCCAACTATAACAGCCAACTACTGTAGGCGTGGGTAACGGACCGTTGTAACGATGTGACCCCAATATGAGTATGATCGTACACCTTTATTAGTCAGCAAAACAAGGTTTATATAGCAAAACTATTACAGCATCTGAATGGTTAAAACCC
>Ga0065711_1035443_pt1 | contig 22325 bp, 17 predicted proteins | sample Hoacrofraction12_FD_59098 | JGI IMG/M metagenome (GOLD analysis project Ga0065711, IMG submission 59098) | Hoatzin crop microbial communities from Cojedes, Venezuela - Epithelial fraction 12 v2 (version 2) | ecosystem: Host-associated > Birds > Digestive system > Esophagus > Crop | place... | reverse complement strand
TCCAGCCTTTCGTCTATCAGTACCCCCAAGTCCCTCTCAGCAGGGCTGCTCTCGATCCTGTCATCCCCCAGCCTGTATTGATAGCGGGGATTACCCCAACCCAGGTGTAGGACCTTGCACTTCTCTTCCTCCACAGAGAAATAATGATGATAACCCACGTTAGACAGACTATTTCTCCAGGTTTCCTACCTAAAAAGCGAAAGCACCCATAAAAAGCAAGAGCAACACAGAACAAATCTGAGTGAATGAGTGCTCACTAAACAGTTCCTATGGAAATGTAAGACATGGAAACTGCATTGTTTTCACTGCAGGTAAGAAATGACAAGCGAAGTTAAGAATTCAAAGCCGGGTTCTCAAGGTTAGGGAGTATGTATGCATCAGGGCCGGAATTAAGGCTGCTGGACAGTTTTAGCCTGAGTGTTTCTTTGTATTTCTTCCTTCCCTGTTTATCTCAGACACGAGCATCCCCAGGGAGCATACTGACGGGTACTGGAGCTGGTGTCAGAGCCCTTGACCCCCTCGGACGCCTTCACAGCAGCCCCTGGCAGGCAGGGCACGGAGCCAGCACACCCTGCCCGCTGCCCACAAGGCTCTCCAGAGGGCTGGGGTCTGGCAAATCTGCCCCAAGCACCCATGTGCAGAGCTTTCCATAGTGGCTGAGGCTAGATCCAAATTCAAGGAAGCTTTCACGGGGACAGAGAAGTGCTTATCCCCAGCAAGAGTGTGATCAGTTGCCAGACTGCAAATCTTTAATTGAAAGCATGAAAGAACTTGTCAAGGAACTAGTTAGGACCATTTATCTACTTTTCCTACCTTTTCCATGAGCTTACTCCTGGAAACGGCTGAAGTGTATCTGCTTTTTTAAAAAAAGATGAAAAACTAGAGTAGGACAGGCAGCTGGCATGAAAAAATATCAAATCCAGCTGACTGCAGGCCGGTAAAAGCAGGTCCTTTAGCGATCGAAGATGGCCTGGGGTCTCCCTTACTGTACGGTGCGCCTTCACTCATTGCGCCTGTGTGTTGACACACAACGCTTTCCTCTGCTCGGATCTGTTTCCAGGGCTGAAGTGAGGTGACCCCAAGCTGTGGACCTGCCAGACGAGAGGCTCCCTGCCTCGGCACAGCCCTTGCAGGCTCCTGCTGGTAACAGAAGCCCCCCCAGCAATATCCTCCTGGTATATGGGTTCATTGAACTTACTGACTCAATCTCTTCTTTAAGTCTTTTGTAAACATGCCACCCAAAAGACCCCATCTGCATAAAAGCATAGCTGTCTGTCCTACCTCAGCTTGGGAAACATTGTCTTTCTGGTGCCTCAAAATCATTCTTGTCACTCCCATTAAGACAATCTCTGTCTAGCCTGTCTTCTCCAATGCAGTGTTCTTCAGATCGGAAGGACATGTATTATGTATGCATTGAATTACAGGTTAAAGCCACGTCTAAGATGGTGATTATTTGCCCTTCCCATCTATTTCAAGGAGATGTGCAGGACTGCACGGTCTCAACACACTTGGATAAGGTCTATTAAAGTTCTCCTATATGCTAAGAAGATGTGCAACTCTGCAACCTGAGCAAGTAGACTTCCTGACAAGCTTATTTCATATTACATACACTTGGTTTTATCCTAAACTGACTGTAATTTGTTAAAATACGGTACACAAAGAAATTAAACTATAAACTTTAAAGCATCCATCAATTTCAATTTGATTTGTTTAAAAAAGCTAAATTATGGGTTAACTCAGAAGGTAATAGAATTCTGAAAGAGAGTACTTGTGATACAAGGAGTCCCTTCATACATTAATTTTCATTTTTGGTGAGATGAAGTTTGAAATTAGATTCAGATTGCAAATTATAGCTTTGTATGGGCTCTCTATTGCTAGCTCATGAAATACTTAGATTCCTGAGGATGAAGCAATTTTGCTTCCCATAATAGACTGCAAAAGCCTTATTTCCCACTGGTAGAATAACAGGTCTGCAGCTTGAAGTGAGGGCGAGCCGTGCCTTTGCTCCTTGACTTGGTCACCAACAGGGATACGTGAAACTAAAACGTATAACTGAGGTGGGAAGAAATGGTGTTATAAGGTGGGTTTCATTTTAATTCAAAGCTTTTGTCTGTCCCATCCTTTTCACTTCCCCACTGCAACTAACAGTACAGCCTGAATCCTGTGAAGGAGGCTGCCCATCATTTAATGTCCTACACGTACCTTATTTACCTTTTTCACATACACTGCTGACTTCTTGCTTTGTACCAGTTTTCGGGCTACACAATGCTCACAGACATAGCAGGAGAAAGGCATTTGTCTCCTCGTGTAAACTGCAGAAACAAATGATGGACTTATTTAGTGCAAAAGATCCATTCCATTTAGGGAAGGGAGAAGGAGTAACATTTATGACCACAAAGCAGATGTGTGATGCCCTGTAACCTTGGAGGGAGCATATTAAGTTTGTAAATTGTCTTCCTGCTGTCTCCTAAGCATCTCCTAAGCATCCATGGTTGTATTCATCTGTTACTGTTGCCTTTCTTGGAGCAGCAGGGAGGAAGGCTGCGTGGAACTGCACCTCAGCAGGTGCTGGCAAGCACCGGTCAGGACCGGGTCTTTCATTGGGCAGAGGTTCATGAGCTGAAATCATGATCAGCCAAAAGTTAAATACCAGATGAAACTGCTTTGAGGCGGCTTAAAGCCAAATAAATGCTGTGTGGGTAGAGAAAGAAAATGAACTAAGAAAATTTTCCAGAAGAAGAAGGGGGGAGATGATTAAAAAGAAATTGATGGTGAAATTCTCCAGAAATGCGCAAAACAATCGAAGAAGGTTTGAGTTTGGTGTCTGCAAGAAAGGAATACAGAAAAAGACATTTCTGACTTCTGCTGGTTCTGAAGCATTTCATGTTTTTAATAGCTCTCAATTAACTCAGACTGATAATGAAATTGTGTTACTGTACAAAAAAATGAGGAATAGTGGTGAAATGAAGCAAGTGTCAGATGTGCTTCCAGAGTACAAAACAGACTTTGTAACTGATCACATCTTCCAATTTTAGCAATTTATATTTCTGAGTAGAGACCAGATTGGGACTGGGAACTGGGACAAAAAAATTTAGAGGGGAGTTCCAGCAAGACCCAGGATTAATCCTGAGCAAAACAAACTTAGAATTGTCTAAGCAAACTGCTATGTCACCTACAGAATATGACTAGCTCTTTGACAGTCAACAGTCAGACACGTTAATAAAAAGGATGCAAAACTTGAAGTTCAAGCCTTCAAAAAACAGTGCCAGAAGCTACATGTCCTTCAGCAAACATCACAAGCTATGACAAGGTCTGACCTTTGGGAACTAATGCAAGAATTACAGTGGAGTATATTGCTCAGTGAGAGTTGACAGAGAGCCTCTATAAGGGTGCACACACTACATGGACAAAAACACACCAGAAATTTCACTGAAAACCTTTGTATAATGGACACCACGCAGGGAGATGGAGCCTGAAAGCAAAAGGAGTTTTTATTTATTTTTAACCGAGCAGGGGTGAATAAACCAACATGGTCCTAAAAGCAGTGATACTAATGCTAAAAGAAGAAATATAAGGAACAGAAGGCAAATTACTAAAGTTTCGGACCGAGGGTGAGAAATCTAGCATCTCTGAAGTGGGATGGGAACTGCAGAAAAAAAACCAAAAAAACGCAGTTGGAAAAAGGCTTAGACACAGGGGAAATGTCTGTTTTCCTCTGCTGGAAACATGTCCATCCTTTGGTCTCATTAAAAGCGTGCACTCATTTGAGAAACTGGGAACCAGAGATACAAAGAGATGGTGTGGGGATGTATTCCAGGGGAAAGGGAGCTGCAAGCAGAGTACAGGACAGAGCTGGAAGGAACATCTACCCCATGATTCCTATCTTTAAGAATGTTCTTCTCACGGCAAAAGTAAGAAAAGAAGATGGTTTCATTACTCTGGATAACTTCGAGCGGAAGAGTCAGAAATGTAATGCTGAATATATGTAAAAAGAGATAATTCTTCATTGATGCATGGTTTCAGCAGGATTTAAATCAATATGTAAACAATTTTTTTCCTTCAGCTATAATGCTTAAACAGCTGGAAGAAATGGCTCATATTTTCCTGTGCTTCATGCATCAGAACAGTGGCATTTTCTCACTGGGCATCCTCACTGGACTGGCAATCAAAACTGATGTGTCTCCAGCATCCCTTGGTGCCTATCTGTGGACAAACTGAACCAAGCCACTAGTAAAAGTAGTCAGTGGAGCCCAGAAAGCAATCTAGCTGACCAAGGGCTAGTCATAGGTGCTAACACACAAGTACTGAGTGATCTCTGAGGTGCCTTAGGGCATCCGAACCATCTGCATGAGGCTGGTGAAAATAACACAGGCTCTATGGTGACATTTCACCCCAGTGAACTAGCTGCTGCACACCAGCTGGGCTATGCTATGGGATCCCAAATGCCGTTTAACACTCATGTGCCGGCAGCTGTACCAAGCCCTTTGATGTCCCACTGGGTACTTAGACATTTACTGTGCCTGTGAACAAGTTCATGCAGACATCTGCACTTAGATGTCCTAGCCTTGGCATTCTACATATCACATATATGGGAGGAAAGGAAACACGGTAAGGTATGCAGGTAGCTCATAGGAAGTTTAAGACCATGTCTAGTAGGATGACTGTACAGGACAGAGAAAGTGCCATGGTTCCTCTGAATGAAGCAAGTGTGGACACCCAGCCTAATTCAGCCCCTGGTGATTGTCGATGTGCAAAGATGCGCGATGGCTCTGATGTGCTCATGGAAAGTGAAAGAAGCTGAGGGAAATATTCATAGTTGGAAAGCACAAAAAAGTTGTACACGGATGCCTCCACGCAGAGTATTTGCATGTCCTCTTGCATTTCAGAGGTCAAAACTGAAAACTGGTGGTTAATATCTGTGGGTTCTAGCAAAAATATGGTGTTAGCACACTCGAGAAGAGAAGGAGGCCTTGGCTTTTTTCTGTAACTGTAAATTTTCATGTCTTTATTTATGGGAGTCATGCACTCACTGAGACTGATCATAAACAGTTAGTGCCAGTGGCAAAAAGAGACCAACACCAGCTCAAGCTCTAAGGAAACAGAAATTCATTTATTCAGGGCTAAGCTACTGATGGCTGCATGTCACCCCATCTCAAAAAAGAGAACTAGAAATTACAAAAATATGGGCAGCAAGGTCCTGAGTGACTTCCCCAGGAGGAAAGGTTAAATAAACAAGAACCCTTGGAATCATGGACAGGACTGACAACTTATGTAGAAAATGATCACTGATAGACTCAGAACAATTTAGATTGGAAGGGGTCTCTGAAGGTCACGAAGTCCAACCTCTTGCTCAAAGCAGGTCCAAACAGACAAAGTTTCTCAGGGACTTGCCCAGTGAAGTCTTGAAATCTCCAAGGATGGAGATTCCACAGCTTCACTGGGCTATATGCTCCAATGTTTGACCACTCTCATGATGAACATCCCATGTTCCACCTTGCGTCCATTGCCTCCTGAATTATTACCATGAACTCCCAAGAAGACTCTGTTTCTGTCTTCTCTACCCTTGCATTAGGTTTGATGAGAACCCCCTGAGCCTTCTCTTCTCCAGGCTGAACAGCCCCAGATCTCACAGCCTTTCTTCATGTCACAGATTCTCCAGTCCCTTAAACATCTTAGTGGTCCTTCGTTGGACTCTCTCCAGTTTGTCTATGTCTCCCTTGTACTGGGGAACCCAGAACTGGACACAGCACTCCACGTGTGGCATCACCAGTGCTGAGTAGAGGGGAAGGATCATCTCCCTTGACCTACTGGCTAGCTCTTGGTTAAAGCGTGCGAGTTTGCCGCATGCATTATCGCACTCAATACAAGACCTAGAGAACGCTATTGCAATGGTCATGCAGCTGCATTGAAGAGAGCAGAAGGAAGTCCTTTTTCACAAATCACACAACATAACTGCGGGACTCATCACTGCAGTCTATTTCAGAAGCCAAAACTGTAAATTTCTTTAACAAAAGATTAGATGGATTTGTTAACACAGGCCTATTGCTGCCTATTAAACATGATAATTCAGACACAGGGTGCTGCTAAGCTGCCAGCTGCTGGAAGCTGGGAGGGCATGCCAAGGGGAAGGAGCCCATCTCCATTCTACCTCTTCTCTTTGTAATTGCTATATTTCATTGTCCTCACTGAATTGCTATGGAAGGATGAGCTAACGTCTAGCCTGAAAACACGAAGATCTCACTGAATTGGAGAATAATAAACCCCAGGTGTATCAGCAAGGGTCAGAGGTTCAGTGGGAAGTGACAGCAGGAGCGCACTGAACGGAGCACGTTTGACAGCACCACCATCCCTTGGAGGTGTTCAGTGATGCTTTCCTGAGGGCATGAAAGTATAGGGCCAGAAAAATAGCTCCAGGGTTGACAGGTACAGGTTGTATCTTTCTGTTTCTCTGTCTGGCTGACGACATAGGGCTTTAAGAAGGGTGTGAACACCGACAGGGTGAGGGGAAGGGTGCAGCCAGGTTCTGGAGAAATTGCGTTTCAGTGCATTTGTCTATGTTAAGATATTCTTCATGTCACTGAAATATGTACACTGAGGGGCCCTCCAAACCACAGCGTGAAAAAATACACAGCATCCCTGCACACCTCTGCAAAATGCGCTGCTGGAGGCGGGAGAGTAGGCTGGTTCGTGGCTGCTCCGATTTCCTGGGGTAGACAAATTCTTATGCAAATAGAATACAAATTAGGGAGGATTTGGAGGAGGCAGGCACACTTGTGAAGCACTTGACAGGAATGCAGTGGAGCAAAGACCCAAGCAAAATGATGTTCACGTCAATCTGATTTCCAAAAAAAACCCCAAAACCTATCTGGTCGCAGCCAAAACATGGATCGCTGATTGCCAGAGCTGTTGCAGGATGAGACTGCAGAGGGTGATTAAGGCTCTTAGCAGGTGGCTGGGATGGCATATTCCCAGATTTTTTTATCAATGTAAAAAGAAGCCTTCAGAAGGAGACAGAATTTGGTCTAAAGGCAACAGAAAGGCAAATGTTAAGGTATTATAAAATAATTTTTTAAGGAAAATATGGAAATCTTTATTTCCATGTCTTATATTGGCCTCAGATGAAGAGCAATGTGGAAGGAGTTGTGTGAGTTTATTGCATGTGCCAAAGACAGGAGGTCAAGACACATACAAAATCCTGGACTAGTGACACCAGAAAAAAAATCAAGTCCTTTGCTCAAAGTACATTTACTTATGCTTTTGGAAAAATGCAACCCAGTTCTCTGAGAACTGCTTCCCTCTGTTTCTGCTAGGGCTGACAAAGTGCTAGCTGGCCAGGTACTAGCTGCTTGGGCCACAGGTTAGGGACAAAAAGCCCAGATTAATGGCAATTTTTAGAAATATCAAGAAATCCATGTTATCCCCATTCAAGGGAAAGAGAGAAGCAAAACTTGCACTCCCTCAGGCTGAGCATGGAGCCTTTCCTATGGGGTAGCCTCAGGGAGCAGAGCAGAGTCAGAGTCCGGTGCCTGCTTACAGCCACACTTCAGAGCAGCACCAGGGAAGTGCGAGTCGTCCTCTCTTGGTGCTTCAGTCAACAGAAAACTGAAAACAAGAATGCCTGCTGGTTCGGAAACCAATGCCAGAGCCGCAAGGAACCTGAGGAAATACAACAAAAAAGAAAAATGTGGGTATGACTTGGAATCCCAGAAAAGCCCATCTCTTCATCCAAATAGAGCTGGGCAGAGCCGCTGTGGGAACTAGGGATCGCAGGCAGCAGCAGCCTCACCACCACCCATGAGGCTGCTGCCCGGACGGATGCATATTGTGGAGAAATGGTTGATTCCTTCTTCAGGCCCCAAAGGGAGAGAAATAAGAGGCGTGAAATTAGACATTTTGTTGCAAATAACTCACAAAGCCTCTTCAGGCCAGTACAGACAACAAACATATAATTCAACCCAAGAAAATAACAATACCGATTGCTGCCTTGCCACTACACACAGGCAAAGGAGAATTTTTAAGCCAGACTTCAGGAAAGATGATAACATAATTTTGCAGTCCCTTCAAAAGCATGGAAGAAAGCATAACATTATGTGTTAAAAAGTGGAAAAGAGCGACCCCTGATGAAAGGTACTCTTGAGGTGTTGTTGGTTGTTCTCCTCCTGCGGAAGGGGAACCACGAATATGCAAGCCCTCTTGGTTATTACAGTCTGTTTCACATGGCTTTTTTTTTTTTTGATTATGCATAAATTACTTCTGTCTGTGTTTATCCATGTGTCCTGCTTTATTTACATATATTTTTCATACTCTCATTTTGATGTGCCAGTGCTCCTCAGCCTGAAAGGAGGAAGGCACAATTAACAGAGCTGAACCTAACCATGCAGCCATCTCTCCCTGAGTCTCAGGACTCATGCTGAGACATTGTGTCTTTGCTCCCAAGCAGGAGCACAACACAGGTGACCTCCCACGAGAGAAGATGCCAGAGACGCTGAGTCAGTTTTCTTCAAGGATAAACACCGAGATGCTACCTTGAGTCCTGGAAGAACTCCCTCTTGCCCCAGCTTAATCTTCATTTCAGCTCCAGGCCAGCTCTTTTCGGTACCCACAGCAGACCTCTACAGAGATGAAAACCAGATTAAACTGCAGCAGACAGCTTTCAGGAGCCAAGCTAATTTTTTTAAGGCTTACTGAAGTCTCTCTACATTACACTGCAAACTGCACTGTAGACGTTGTTTAAGTATAACTCGCTTTATTTACACAGATCCCTGATCTCGAGAAGAAAAAGCGAGAAGGCATGCAAGGCAAATGTTCTTGTAGGAATTTTACCGAAGAGCAAATCCCTCTTTCCCAGGGGTCAACTTTGCTTCAGGGACTGATGCAAATCAGCACCTCCGGCAGAGAGCAAACTGTTTTGCTGCTCATGCGATTCCCTCTCTCTCTAAGCTGATTCTGCACAAAACCATTGTATAACTTGAAACTCATGGTCTTAAGAACAATAACTTGAAGAATGTGTTTAACATAGCAACCATGCAATGCTTAACATTATAATATATTTATTCATGAGCTATCTAATAAATGAGGAAGCATATTTTACCATAATGCTCGGATACAGGAAAAAACCACTCTTTGTAGTTTTGCACTGCTTTTCTTGCCTGAGTAAATTGATAGTGCTAATGACCACAGTTTGTGCCTTTTTTTGCTAATCACAGAAAATCCCTTCTTTGATAATATTGTGCTGTGACAGGACGATAAGAATGAGGGCCATGCGCCAGAGAGCCGTCTTCCTCCACAGAGTGACTTTGAACTGCCAAGCCAGAACAGCAGAGAAATGCGGTGTCACTGCTGCCAGCTGTGGGCCCAGGGAGCCAGCAGCCAGGATCTGCGAGGGAAACCAGGAGCAGCGAAAACCAAGGAGGAAGCAACAGCAGAGGATCATAGCCAAAACCCATGGGCGACGTCAGTTTGCAGTACCTCTATGTGCGCATGCTGCTCAGCGCTAGGGGAAAACATGATCTGATTGCAGCAGTTACTCTAAAAAATCCCCACTAATTCTCTTTCTGTCACTGTGTGATAATTTCTCTCTTGTGGAATAAGACTGTTACATGCACTGATACCTGTCTGTACAATTCTGGGGAGGACAGCGAACCATTTCTGTTCATCTGAAACTCCTGTAGGAATGGGCTAGACACAGTATGTCATCACCCTACAAAATTATCACTAGAGGAAATTCTACAGCTTATTACGCATTTAATATCTACATTGTTAACTTCTTTTCCAGAAGTTCTGGGCTTTGCCCTAACTCCCCAGGGATCAAAGGCCATTTTGCCACTGCTCTCAGTGGGCTCAAGTCCAAAACCTTTTAAAATGTCCTAACCTGCTGGAGCGAGCACTGCTCTCGTATCAATGTGCATCATGCACAGAAGCTTGCTTTCAGAGCTGTAGGAAGAAAAATCTGCATGGTCTGTTCATACAAGCTGCACTGTAGGAGCAGTGGGACGAGAACAGATTAGGCTGGTGCATATTTAGAGAAACTGAGAGCATCTACTCAGTTACTAGATAGACATCCAGGAGCAAGATTTGGCTGCTCGGAGGTACGCTCTCTCTTTACTCCTGAGCATCAGTTTGGATGATGATCTCTCAAAGTCATGGTCCAAAAGAAGTCACAGATGATTCATATGATTTGAATCTTATTCTTGGTTTCAAGTGCCTGTGTGTCTCGTTCCATATCTAATTAGCCTTGCAGAATACCTGTTCATAAACACTAATTGGAAGCATGCAACCGTAAGTGTTCATGTAAATTTGCCTCTGCATCTTTGGACGTATCAGGTGCTACAGGCAAACAAATTTGACATTGGAAAAATGCCTGGGAAGTTTTGCCCATACAACTTGAAAATTTGAGCCTGTATGTGAAAAGAAAAAAGGGGTTGTGTTAAAGCCAGTTTAGAAGAGGAGTCAGGAAGTCACAGACAGGCTGAAAATTGCAGACAGCAAAGGGACTAAATCGATAGTAAAATCACAATTCATAGACCTTATAATTAGTAGTTGTAGCATAATATGGAGATAAATTAAATAAAAATTGTTAGTGGAGTGGCCGGCTCGGGGAACTGATAATAAGACTCTATTTAGTGTCTCTTGCCAGCAAGTCACTGATACTGAAAAAGCCAGACTGAAAACCAGCAAAAATTGCTACTGTCTGGTGCAAAATGAGTTTATTGCTTTAGTCTAGTGTTTCGCATCCAGCATAGGTCCTGTTGTTTGCTGACTCTGTGAAGAGGCCAAAGGGCTCCAATGGCTGGAAAATGAAAACTACATGTCCCCAGAGAAACACTTGCCTGAACAGGTATGAAATAGACTGCTGAGGATTAAGAGGCAAATTTTCTTGTTTTCTACCTGTACTAAGTATGATTTGAAATATGCAGTTGACATTTCTAGTGCTGTCAGTCAGAGCTTTTGGCCAACTGCTAACAAAACTAGTGACATAGCAAGAACTAATCATTGGTAAGTGGAAGACATAAAATTTAAACTCATCATATTTCTAAACATCAGGTTGATGAATTCAAGCACAAAATACCAGGAAAACAAGTGGCTGATTCTCCAGCTCTTGATATTGAGGCATAGAGAATGTACCTCCTGAAAGAAACGTTCATCCAAGTTACTGGCTTTATGTTATTGGCTTTCTGCAGGGGTATCTAAGTAATACTACATGCAATGGATTGCAATGGACATCTGACTATTGGCATAGGCAGACTGTCTTTTAATTGTGAAAAATGCATGATAGTAAGGAAACTTCAGATCCTAAAGCACCATCTAAGGAGAGAAAGGGAACATCCTTCAATTACTACTACATTATGCAGAAATTATTATGCAGAAAATAACTGAAGAACTACTCGTGGCAGAGACTTGTTAAAAGCTTGCGATAATTCCACATAATTTTCTATTAAAAACCAGTCAAAACTCAATTTAATCTGGCCCTCCTTCTTCAGTCAGCACAACTTCAGTCAGGCTCTTCTGTGGCAGATAAAGCCATAATAGTCTTTCATCAAACATAAAATTATTCTGTGGTGTTAATTCCAGACTACATTCCACGTCACCTGGTCTGTCCTTTCTGTAAGTTCTGCTCCTCAATACTTCTAAGCCCGTCACTTTCTTGGCTCTGCTATGCCTTGGCAATACCAATGATACAGCACCCTTCCTGCAACAGATGTGCCTCCAATTCATTAGTCTTATTATATATGCTTCCAGCGACATTTATTGCAATAGATCTTTCATACTGCTTTTCTTTCTCCTACCATTCTCCTTTCTCTGCTGTTGCCCCTTGCAACCTTCGCCTACAGTTCAGGTCTTTACAGGCCTAACTCTGATACCACTTTACACTGGACAATATTTCAGTAGAAAATTGAGTCCTGATTTAAAGTGCTTTAAATACAGTCTTTAAATAAAACATGGCCTCAAGCCTTTTGTGTCTATATGTCTATCTTTCTCATCGTTAACACTTAAAAATGTTACTGGGTGATTTTTGCTGATAAATTCAGCACAGATGCAACATTCCCTCCTCCCCCCAGGCCTCCCACATTAGAAAAAGAAAAATAAAAAAGATTCATTGCCTTATATTTCTGTGATAATACAAGAAGCAGAAGGAGAGGATTGAGATGCTTTGAGAGCATGAAAAAAATTGTTTGTCATATCAAGTGATAGAAAGGACTTAGTCACCATAAAATCTACTAACCATAAACCGCACAAACTGAACACACGTTTTGTGTTATTAGTATTACCAAGCATTTATTTAATGCCATACATTTTCATGGCCATTTCTTCCAAGCAGATAAAGCACATTCCCTTCCTCAGAGAGCCTGCAATCTGAATAAGTAAAGACAAATATTGCACATGATAAAAATAGAGGACAAAAGTTCAGGAGGAATTGATGTGTGGAGACAGCTGATAAGGAGAAAAGTGGAAAGGGAAATGATTTAAGATTGTTGTTTGGAATCCTTTCAAAACTAAGGAGAGGCTCGGCACACTACAAAGTCTGTGGCAATAAATGCGGTACTGGTAAGACCTTGGTTGCATTTATACTTCAAAATGTATTTCACATGGAAGAAGTGCTGCCCATCCAGAATGGCTCCTTCTGGTCTGTCCAGATGAATTATACATAAAGTGAGTCTGGATGAATTATACATAAACTGGGCACTGGTTTGGATGCAGTGTTTGTATATGCGACCAATTTGGGATTTCATAAACGGGTCCGATTTTCAAGAGGGACATACTAATGCATACGAATACTGCCCTTTTGATGAGGACTTATCATGAGACAATGGTCTTGCTCTGGAAAGAGATGTTGTACTGCATCTGACAAACCACTGAGAGGGCGACTGGGGTAGAGCCAGAGCCCAAACCAGGCAGCAGAGCACTGACCCCAGCAAACAGGAGGTCCTGTCCGGGTCACTACATGCCTCTGCTGTCAAGCACCCTTCAATTGAGTGGCCCTTGCTTCACGTTCTCCAAAGCCAACACTGCCACGCTTGCCCCATCATTGCTGAGGAGACTGCTCTCCAGAAATTCATCACAGGACTTCACTGCACAAGCAGGGTCTTGCTGAGGTCTGAAGCTGTGATTTCAGACTTTGGTTTATTATTAATATTAAGCTTCTTTCTGTGACCTGCTTCAGGCAGCACAAGAAAAAGAACAGCTATTTGGATATGCATCCTCTGGGCATTTACCCAAAGTCATACAGGTTACTCAGAGATTCAGAATAGCTACTTAAATCTCTCAGATGAAGCAAAACTAACGAACATCTTTAGGTATAGGCCCATCTATGAGTCTGTGATCCTTAGATTAGTGCATACTTGAAAAAAAGGTTTTGTGGGGCACATAATTTACAATGTGGATTGGGAAGTGAAAACAACATAAGCACAGGAGAAAAAGGAAAATTTCAGTTAAGTTGAATATTCAGAAACAAACAGGAAAGGAGGATGTAAACAACATCAGTACATACATAATTCAAGAAACACTGTCTGAAAGTGCATATTTCACTTTAACAAAGACTTCTAATTATGAAAACCACAGGGAGGAGAGGAGGAAAGAGAAGATATCAAATACTAGCATTTGATTAGGCCTGCTTAAGAGAAGTAAGGGCTAATATTTAGGTCCAGACCCTCTAAGTGTGTAACTTTTTGCATCATTTTTATTATGTGCATAGTAAGAATTACACATAAAATACATTACAAGAAGTAGCCAGATACTCAAAAATATGCCACCTGTGTCCCTCCATAAGTGTGGAGGGTTGAGACCTCCACCTCCTTGATGAGCCTAGACAGTGTCTAATCATGTGAAGTGCTGATCTCTTCCTACAAAACGCTGATTACTCTCAGCAAGCCACAAGAGGAAAGAGGTCAGTGGAAGCTCCAGCTAAAGAAACAAAATGGTCTCCTGCTAGATCGGACAGAGCGTTTTCAAAACCGCAGGGAAATTGTATTCCTCAAAACAGCAGGCATGACAAATGGGAACTAAGAACTGAGTTTAATCCATTCACTTCCTTTTAAATAACATGCCCACAAATAGAATTTGAACAAAGAATGAGTCCAGAATGGATTTGTTTCAAAACTGGAGACACAAACAAATCCCACATTTATTAAACACATTGTTCTTGTTGGGAGAAAAAGTGGCTGCTTGGAGTGGAAATGTAATAATAGCATTCAACGGAGATGCAGTTCCCCATTTTCTACCTCGAAGAAAGAAATCCCTCCAACTCAGATTTCATCCCAGCAGTAGATATCAGGGGTCTTTCCAATTTCTAAGGCTTTCTGAAGTTATTTTCAACAACACAATATATTCAATTTTTAATGCGATCCTCCAGTTCATGCTTGCTTCTTTACATGTCAAATCATACCCAAGAGATAAACTCCTGCACATGTTGACTCCGTCCACTACAAACACAGACAAATCAGGAATAGTGTGGCCAGCAGGAGTAGGGAAGTGATAGTCCCCCTGTACTCAGCACTGGTGAGGCTGCACCTCAAATACTGTGTTCAGTTTTGGGCCCCTCACTACAGGAAAGGTATTCAGGTGTGGTAGCACAGCCAAAGAAGGGCAACGAGGCTGGTGAAGGGTCTAGAGAACAAGTCTTATGAGCAGATAACTGGCTGAGGGAACTAGGGTTCTTTAGGCTGGAGAAGAGGAGGCTGAGGGGGCACCTTATCACTCTCTGCAACTACCTGAAAGAAGTTTGTAGCAAGTTGGGTGTCAGCCTCTTCTCCCAGGTAACAAGCAATAGGCAACAGTCTCAAGTTGCACCAGGGGTGTTTAGATCGGATATTAGGAAAATTTCCTCACTGTAAAGATTGTCAAGCTTTGGAATAGTCTGCCCAGGGAAGTGGTTGAGTCACCATCCCTGGAGGTATTTGAAAGACGTGTAGACGTGGTGCTTAGGGAGATGGTTTACTGGTGGACTTGGCAGTGTTAGGTGAACGATTGAACTCGATGATCTTATAGGTCTTTTCCAACCTAAATCATTCTATGATCTACTCAACGCAAATGGACATTACCCACCAAGATGGTGAGCTGCTTCTGGGTTTCTAACTCATTAGGCTGGGGGCATTTCAGGGCAAGGACAGTCTCTTCCTTTTTGTTTCCAGAGGAAATGTCTTAAGAGTGTTCTAGTCCCAAAGAGGGACGCTTGGTGGTACTACATGCAAAGTTACTGAAAAGGAGTCATACTTGAGCTAGTAGGGATTTGATCTTCTGCATTAATAAAACTGGTCTCAGGACCACTGACCTTGCAGAGAGGGGAAGGAGGTGAGGGACCCATTAGCTGCTCCCTTTTCTTGCCGCTTTAGGTGTTGCCAAAGCAAAGGTTGCAATGTGCAGTGAGGGACTGTGTCAGGCATAACCTTTCCATCAGCTGTGGTAAGCACATCTCCTGTGAGAAGCTGGGCTTCTGAAAAGGCACGCATTCCCCTCACTTACACTCCTGGCATCAAACATGGAACAGCACAATATGAAGTCACTTACAGTGCAGGCACTATTAGCAGCTCCAGTAAGTCCCAGCCCCACTATGCTCACTTTGGAAACCCACACAGTTGGGGTGTTTTGGTCCTGAGTGCTCTTCAGCAAAGCTGGAATAGGCTGTTAATGGGACAGGGCCAAACAGCAATTTGCAGGCTCGTTTATTTGAGGCACTGGGGATGGATACAGGGAAGGTCTCTATGTGTGAACTAGTCACCCTAGGATCAGTTGATACCATTAAAGTGAAACAGGGGGGAGGGTGTTTAAGATTTGCTTAGATGTGTGTTTCAGTATTACAAGAATCATGCTTCCAGAAGGGCATTTGTGGGATGGCAGGCAGTGTCCCATCTCCCTGTACTCGGTCCTGCAGAAAGGTGATCAGAGAAGACCCCCACCCCATGGGAACAAGTACAAGACCAAGGACATCCACATGCATGAATGGCCCTGATGTGGCACGTGCATGGCTTCAGAGGCAACAGTAAATCACAAAACGGTAACTCACCTACAATATCTTGGTAGGGGAGGGCTGCCAGCGGCCTCAGTGCTCTTCTATTCCAACCCTGGGCAGCTAGGACATTGTGCCAGGCATGCTCGGGGCTGTGGGCTGCAACGATCTTGGTCCAACAGACCACTGAAGGAAGGGGTTAAAAGAGATTTTAATAGAAGTGGCATTACCTAATAGTTGCTGTGCATTTAAAAAACTGATAGTGCTTATCTATTGTCTAAATTAACTGAAGCAGAGAGTTTTGCATCTCCATGCAAAGGGGTCAGTTCCTGATAGGGGCTGGGAGTCACCTAGAACCAGTCAAGACCGACCCTGCTGTATGGATGGGAGCCAGCAGAGAACTGAGTTTGCGCAGAAACAAAGGTCAATCAGCGGACACCGTGATGAAGAGGACGGGCCTTCATCTTGGGACTCCCGACGACCACCACTAGGAGGCACTGAGCAAGCGCAGCTGGGAGGAGACTGGAAATTACTTCTTGGAACTAATTATAATATCGAAATTATTTCTCAGAACTGATTTTGATATGCAATGAGGATAGATGCATATGTATATATGTATTGGGAAATCTAATGTATATGTAATATCTGATTGTATAAATTGAAGAGACACATTGCTGCTCGGTGTGCACGACTTTGGTGGGACTACCCCCCCGTGCTGCCGGGCGCTGAATAAACATACCTACTTTACAATCTTACAGATTGTCAAGTCTGCTTTCCGCATGTCACCACTGTGGAGGCAACCAACACAGAGGACCCCCCCAGGAGCACCTGAGCCTCCACAGCTGGGAGAAGTTCCTTGGGGGAAGGTGGGACACAGGAGAGGACAGAAGCTGGGCAGTAGCAGGGCTGCAAAGCACTGAAACAGCCCTGCGAGCTCACAGCATCTGATATTTCCAAGGAACCCAGATGGGACTGGGTAGAGTCTGTTGTGAGGCAGGAAGGTCACAAAAGTTTTTGGAGAGAAAGCAAGCCTTGATACTGCACAATGCAGATGGGACATAATTGCTTCTGTGTCCTTCACTGTAATCCACCTTACTCTCAGTTTCTTGATTTAAGACATTCAGTGTTTTTGTTTCTAATACGATTTGCTCTTAGACATGTAGAATTCACTGGTAACATTTTAAAGACACCGTAAATTTACCTCCTTGTTCTGGCTAAACTGGGATCCTGTGTCAAACTCTTCCTCAGAAATGGGAGACACAAGTTGAGATCTCTCTTCACTTTGTGAGGCTTCAGACCTATTTTTCATACATACCTGCTGAGCCCTGTCACCATTACACTATCAAGTTGGGAGCGTCATTTACTTCTCTTCTTTGAACTTCTCCAAGTTGCGAAGGATTAATTCAATAACCATGGTCAAATGATAAAATTAATTGAGGGTCATTGAACAAGAACCTGTGGTTTAAATTCCTGTACTAAGGGATATTTACACTTTTTATTTATACCAGCCGCTGGAGAGAATGCAGAAGCTTTTCAGCCTAGCAGAGACTGTCCCTGCACTATCCCCTGCTTTCAGCTGAGTGTTGGAATCTGTAGGTTGCTGAGTTATGGTTCCTTTCTCTGGCCTAAAGCTTGAACTGTGTTTTGGGAAAATGCAGCAACCTAAACAGTGGGAGAAAGTTCAAATGTGCCTTTGACTATGCACCCAATTTAAAGTATGTGAGTAGTCTCATGTAGCCGACTGTAGATGAAATGCAATTTGATCACTTGCAAATAACTTTTCCTTTATTTTTACTTCCTATTTTCTTATTTTGAAATTACTTCGGGAAGAAAACAAGACATGTCTCAGCTCCAGAGGTGGAAGCTCTGATATCGTTTTGTCAGAGATGCACGTTTTCAGTTACTACTTTTCATACAGCTCACTAACACACCCACTGAAATATTCAATAAACCTAAATAAACAAACAAATACAGAATTTATTATATATAAAAAAGGAACTATGTGACACTGCACTTCTTCTCGTACTTTTATCCTGTGCATGCCCCATCTTTATTTAGCACAGAAGCTATTTAATTGATTTTGCAATCTGCCTACACCTATTGTGGGCCCAAACGAGCATTTCCTTTCATGCTGTAAAGACCTAAGAGAAGCAAATTAAAAACTGTTCACACGGACACAGCTCTCGCTTTTTGGAGCAGGGTTCCCCTTCTCTCTTTGCAGCACCTTGGGCACTTACCCAGAGGAGAGGCCTCACCTCCACCCCGCACCCAGGGGCTGCAGCAGATGCGGCCAGCCAAACCTTTCCAGGTATTTAGACACATCAAATCCCTTTGAAATGTGAAAGCTCGAGAGCTCTTTTCAGAGCACATGACTTTGCGGTCCTTCTTCTTTGTGAAAACCAGCAAGCGCCACAAACCAAACACTCCCTATGTCCTAAAGGATGTGGGGCATAAACTTTCACAAAGATGTGAAGAACAAGACAGCAAAAAGTCATCTATAGCATTGCGTATAATATTCAAGGAAGTATGACATCTAGGGGTATAACGCACACGAGAGAGGAGATAAACATCCGTGATTACTGAGCATCTGGTGCTGGCAATGATTCCTGGGGTTCAATCTCACCGGTCTTCAGCCAGAGCCAGCTTCCACCTACAAACTGCCCAGTGGTGCAATAGTCACTGTTTCATTCTCTGCCCTGGCAGAAGACAAAGACTTCACAAGAAGCTCACATCACAAAGACCTCACAAGAAGCTCACATCGCCTTCCCGGGAGGGGCCAGTGAGGAGGCCTGCTGTCTGACTCCTCTGCATCAAATCACACAGGTTGTCTCCATCCCAAGATGTTGTCCTTGTAATCCTTAACAGGAGATACCTGAAGCAGTACTTCTGCCACTGGGATTTCCACTGGCAAAATATTTCTGCAGCAGAATCTTGTATTTTCCCAATAACTATTTAAACTTCTTTTGAGCTTAATCACATAGGGGCCCTATGACATTAGAAACCTAGTAGGCTATTTCTCACTACTTCCAGTGCAGTCTAGTAACTTTAATAGTTTACTGTTGTTTTTAGAGAAAATATAGTATCCTGCTAGTCTTCTGTCGATGCTGCTGCTATGGTTCACGCTGTAAATTAACCTTTTATATAGCCCTGGGTTTTAGCACTCTTCTTGCTAACAGTCTCAGCTGTGTTAGCCTGGCTCTAACTCACACTCTTCTTATGTAAGTATGCTCCAGCAGTGATTGAGCAGTGTGAAAGTGCTGCCTGCAGGCTGGGGGGAGGGGAGCGGATTTGGGGGGAGGGGGAGCTTTAAAGCCAGTCCTGCACCACCGCAGTCAGTGGCAAACCCTCAGTGCCCACCACGGACCAGAGCAGCACCCACTGCTCCCACTCCTCTCCCTTGTGTCTTGTTAACCTGGGGTCTCCATGTAAATGTCATAGAGAAAAACAGGCTGCACATCTACGGCTGCTTATCGATTGCCTCCTCAACATTAAGCCTTGGCTGATTTTGTGTGTACCCTCTCTCTCTGCCTGCCTTCTTTTTCACACATCTCCCTCAGATTAACACTCCTTTTACCTAACTAGGTATTTTTAGAGATGCTCTCACCTACGCACATGTTTTCCTGTTGAACTTCAAGAGAAAAGAGAGTCAGTGCACAGCTGGAGGAACTCAGCGGCCCTGCCAAAAAACACCACAACTCTGGAGGCAACCAAAACAAATAACACACCTTTTACAGGTGGCAGAAGATTCAACTCACCTTCCTGTCAGTTTATATACAGCCAATTGGATGGATTTATTTCAGAAGTCAGAAGCAGAAAACATTTATAGACATATAGAAATGACCGATGATGCTGCGAGCACTCTCTCCTGGCTTTGCTCCATTGTTTGACTTAGAAAATGCTTTTGATAAAGCAGAACTACAGTCTGCAAGAAATGTTCTTCGTGGGCAATCAACTTTAAGAAAAAATATATGGACCACATTAAAAATCTAGTTAAATAACCTGGAGTCATACTCTTATGAAACACAGGGTCATTACAAAGCTGCCTCATTGTCCTTTCAGGAAAAATATCATTTTGGTAATCAAGTTCTACTCAGACCATTAATGGATTGCAAGCTGGCTGTGCTATGTACAAATCGTAAAGTCTCTGTTTATACTGTACAGTGCCATCAAGAAAAAAATCACAAATATCTAATGTACACTTCCCTTTTTTGCAAGCCTAACCAGATCGAACCAAAAGCTTTAATGAAATATGAAGGAAAGTCATTCGGTTGTCTCTGCTGTTTGCCATTCTGCAGACTGCTCTTGTAAGTTGTAGAAGGTCTGTCTGGGAACTGACAGTGACAAATCAGAGCCACCAGTGTCTGGTCGCAGAAGTTTGTGCAATTATGATACACCCTTCACCAGACAGATGCGTCCCATGTACGGGCTGCTGTCTGCATCCCTACATCTCCACAAACCAGGCTTTTTTGTGTCATTTGAAAGAGTCATTTCTATGTGCTCTAAAGACTCCTATACTTAACATACGTGAGGGTTCGATTTTGCATCATTGCATCATTGATTTCCGCATACTCATTCCTTACCACAGCACTTCTAAATATCAGAAACACAGTTTTATCATAATAGGCATATGCTCTTTCATTACCCATATGCTGTTGCATATGTTAGTATTTCCCCTTTCCTCTCTCAGCTCCAGTGTGTCCCATTCCATCAATCCATGCTCAGTTTATTTATGTTTTGGAGTATCAGGAAGATCCTACCAGGAGGCAATATTACAGTATCATATGTTAAAATGTTATTTCTTGTTGCTTAAAAAGTCCACTTAGAAATAGATTTTACAATCCACTTTGGAGTCTCTAGTTCTGGCTATATCATGTAAGTGATAAATTATTCACCTTTATTTTATGGAATTTCTTGTAATGTAATTATATGAAAATCTCAAATTGTATTTATAGGTGATAGAGTGATTAAGATTTTAAATATCTCATTTACATGCTGGTGGTAATCTTTTCATGAATATAAGATAAGAACTTATTGGTTTATGAATTCTATCTGAAAGAACAGTAGTCACCGAATGTAAAAAATAGCTATATAACTACTCTTTCTCCCCTGACTTTTTATCTCCAGATGCACAGAAACACAGCTTTGATTCCAGAACATGCTCTGCATTTAGATAATAACGGAGCATAAGATAATAACAGAGCACAAGCTCTGGCTGAAGCGTAATTCCAGCTCTTCTCAAGTTCTGGCAGGCACAGGATTTCCATACATGAAATAAATGACTGTGGGACCCATAAAGCAAATTCTTACTGCTACACACTGTTACAGTGCTATAACATACAACTCTTAAACTTTATCTAATTTTTCAGACACGTTAAGTTTAGATGCCTACCTTGCAGTGTAGTAGATGGCAGACTGTCCACGTTAGACCTTTCTGCTGTATTAGTGTGTGACCATCGCTGCCGTAGCCTTAGCCATTCAGCACTGTCTTTGCCATGTTTTAGGATAAAGTCAGCTTTGCAGAAAAGGATCTGGGAGTCCTGGTGGACACCAAATGGAACAGCAATGTGTCCTTCTGGTGAAGGCCTGGGCTGCATCAGGAGCTCTGCTGGCAGGTCCAGGGTGGTGATCCTTCCCCTCTGCTGAGCACTGATGAGGCCTCATCTGGAGAGCTGTGTCCAGTTCTGGGCTCCCCAGTAGAAGAGACACATGGACATACCGGAGAGAATCCAACAAAGGGCCTCAAAGAGCACTAACAGACTGGAGCATCTCTCCTTTGAGGAAGGGCTGAGAGAGCTGGGACCCCCTCAGCCTGCAGAAGAGGAGGCTCAGGAGGATCCCATGAATGTACAGAAACACCTGAAGGGAGGGTTCAAAGAGGTCAGAGACAGGCTTTTTGTGGTGTCCAGTGTGGCAATGGGCACAGACGGAAACACAAGTGGTGCCATCTGAACATCAGTGAACAATTTTTCACTGTGAAAGTGACAACGCCGGCAGTGGTTGCCCAGAGATGTTATGGAGTCCCCATCCTTGGAGATATCCAGGACCCATTTGGACACATTCCTGGGCTCTATGTGGCCCTGCTTGAGCAGGGGGCTGGACCAGATGCCTGCGAGAGGTCCCTTCCAACCTCAGCTGTTCTGTGTTTCTGTGAATCACAGTATCACTGAATGTTCGGAGTTGGAATGACTCTGTGGGTCATCTAGTCCAAGCCCCCTGCCAAAGCAGGGTCACCTACAGCAGGCTGCACAGGACTTTCTCCAGGCCGGTCTTCAATATCTCCAGAGAAGGAGACTGCACAGCCTCCCTGGGCAGCCTGTTCCAGTGCTCCGTCACCCTCAGAGGGAAGAAGTTCTTCCTCATGTTCAGACGGAACTTCCTGTGC
>Ga0065711_1035444_pt1 | contig 22326 bp, 8 predicted proteins | sample Hoacrofraction12_FD_59098 | JGI IMG/M metagenome (GOLD analysis project Ga0065711, IMG submission 59098) | Hoatzin crop microbial communities from Cojedes, Venezuela - Epithelial fraction 12 v2 (version 2) | ecosystem: Host-associated > Birds > Digestive system > Esophagus > Crop | place... | reverse complement strand
GAGGTCCAGCAGCGCGCCTTTCCTTGTTGGTTCCTCCACCATTTGCATCAGAAAGTTATCATCGATGCTCTGTAGGAACCTCCTGGATTGCGCCTGCCTAGCTGTATGGTCTTCCCAGCTGATGTCAGGGAAGATGTTAAGATTTTTTCAGTTAAGATTTTTCACAACTACTCTTTTAATTCAATATCTCAATAATAAAACAGTTCCTGGAATCTGCTCCTTCCTTCCAGAATGGCCTGGGGGTTTTCCGTTCTTTTTGTCTTCTAGCACATTTGCTTGCAGCTACTCTTTTTTATTACATCTGCTCTGATAGAACTGCTTCTGGAAACTATCCAGTCTGTTCTGATTCATCTTATATCTTATGGAAGCAATAAGTTTGATCCACTTCGTCTTAGAAAGACATCTAACTGATTTATTCTTCTATGTCCTGCATGTGAGTACGTATGGATTTGTTGTGGCAGTACCTTTGGTTGCGTCTTGAAGAACTTGTTTTTATTCAGTCATCCATGGAGTATAGTGACTATCTTGAACGACAAGTTTACCTTCACAAACTCTGTCCAAGCTATGTTTAGCAAGTGAATGAAAAACAAACAGAAGAGGATATTTGAAATGCTTTTCATATATATAACAGAACTAAAAAAAAAAAAAAACAAACAAAAAAAAACCAAGTAAAAAAACGTACAAATAAATAACAACAAAAATCTGCCTAGTATCACTAAATGTGTGCATAGAATCATCCAATTCTTCTTCTGTAGGAAACACCTATGTTTTCTTTCCTGAAGGTTTTACTTTTAGTATTTTTAAAAATTGTGAGACAGATTTACAGCTCCCTTTTTTTATTTAGACTCTTATTTTTCATATCCCATTACACTTAATGAGATTGGAAACCTGCATTTGAGTCTAGGAGCTATGAAACTGGCTCAGCATATTGCATGCAAAGCAAATAACTGGAAATCAAGTGGTGAGAGCAGGAGACATATTAATTATTCATAGAAATAAATGTATTGAAGAGCCCACATTACAGCTCACAAAGGAGTATCTCTGAGTTCAGTGAGGGGGAGTAACCACCTTCAAATCCAGTTAAAGTGGACCTACACACAAAGGGATGGTTCTCAAAGTGACCGTGAGAATTTTCAATAAATGCTAGGGTTTTTAAAGAAGTTTCTGGTGCCCAAATCCCAGTGCAAGTCAGTGAGATATGGGAATTTAATTTCTTTTTTCAAATCATAGCTCAAACAAGTGGAAAGATCTGACCTACCTTATAGTTTGAATTTCTGCCTATCTACCCTTGTTAAGAATTTTATAACATTTACCATTGCATCTACGAGTGTTGTGACTGAAGCCTTGTCAAACTACAGGGAAATCCAAGACTTTGAGGAAAGTGTTAGTATATTTACTGTAAATGGACACAAAAAAAGGTTCTTCGAATGTAACATGAGTCGTTCCTATGATTGTATCGGTGAAACCCAGAGTGAGCTCATGTATATGGATGGCATTTTTAATCCGTATTTTCTTTCCGTATTTTGTAAATATTCATCCACAGTTGTCAATCTTTTTTCCCAGTTTTCACTTCACTAAAAAGTTTCCAAATGGTGCAAACTGGATTAAAGACTTCTGACATATGGTATGTAGCAACCCTTAGAAGCAAACAAGAGATCTGTGGACCACACGTTACTCTAAATAAATGAAACTATGAATAGGTTTGTCTGCAACAGTGTGGCATAAATAATCACTACTGATATTTTTTTGTGACTAAGAATCTTCTAGATGAGGGATGTTTCATGGTTTCTAGATGAGGGATATTTCATGGTTTTTACTACTTAGTACATTTTTATAGAAAAAAAGTACTGATTTATCTAATATTTCTCCTTTCCTGAAAGTGTCTAAATTGAATATTGTATTCTTAGTATCAGTCTATGCCCTAAGGTGTATTATTAGCTATTGTTCATAGAGAAGATGTTGCTGCTTGGATAAGCAAAATATTTTTCTGTCTGCATTTATACAAATATATAATAGAATTATCAAGTTAGTTGATACTTCAGATGGATTCAGTGAACACTACCAACCTTACAGAGAATATGAACATTCAGTACTGCTGTGTTTTGGGTGCCTCCTTTTTCTGAATTAATCAGAACCTCCCATAGTTTTCTATCAGTGAAAAAGAATAGGAAGAATAGAGGTATTTTCTTCTCTTTTTTTTTTGGTTGCAGGAGTATTTAATAGTCTAGAAATTGCTAAAAAACTGAAGTGCGATTCATTTACTTATGATTTTTCAGTTGAAAGTGAAGACTTAACTGCTGCAGGGAAGAACTACATAGTTTAAACCAAACTGGAATTGAAGTAATTTATTAATTTATTAACAACTTATAATTAACTAGCAACCAGTGCACTATGTATTCAGAGTCAATATTGGTAAAATAATGGATAAACCACATCACTAGACACTTAGGAAAAGTTAATAAAAACCTGTGAATTTCCAAAAGCCTTTCTACAACTAATCCCAAGAAGTTCTAACTGTGCACACAGACACGCACACACACACACACACACACACAGAGATATGTGCACCCCTCCCCTGGCAGGTCTTGGAGGGTGCGGGCTCCTCGCATCTCAGCATGAGGAACCCCTGCCTGCACAACCCTGCTGTGGGAGACCCCAGCCCTGTGCCCAAGCCCTGAGCCGTCCCTCGTTAACTCAGAGGTTGCAGCCCACAGGAAGAGACCCCCGTGCACCCAGGGTGTGGGTCTACAGAGTGCACCTATCCGAGCTGTGGGGGACCTGCATGCGGCTGCTGGCAATAGCCATCGGGAGGCCATGGGACCACTTCTGGCAGGGTCATGACTGCTGCTGTCCTCTCCATTATCTCTCCCCACTGTCACAAATTTTAATGCTTATTTTATAATTCCTTTTGGGCTGAGTCTTTGTCTCAAACTTCTCTGAAATGCCCTGGTTACTGTTTCATCCAACTGATGCTCATCTTTCTATTTAATGTGATCAGCTTTGAGCAAATACATCCCAGATAATTTTGTGTATTCAATCCATGTGCATACTGTGTACACCCCCATCTTTTTGTTAACAAATATGGATAATTAGACTGTTTGTCAAAGGTGGGCCATACAAACAAACTAATACATACAAAACACATTTTTAAGCAGTTGTATAACATTCTGGACAATGGTATTCACACATTGCCCCAAATACCTGTACTATATCAATGTGATGTACAATAAACTGCACATAGCATATTTTGGAACAACATTAACACAGGTATTAACATAGTGACTTTAAGCATGAGATTTGACACTAACAGTATAGAGTGCGTTTTTTTCTCTTATAGGTTGTTTTAAAAGCAAATTCTCCCTTTCCCATGATTGTGAGACTGTCTTGTATGCATTTTACGTATGCATGATTCCCTTTCTCACAGTTCTGAGCTCTTGTGTGAAGATGACTGTGCAGAACCTCACACTTGTTTCCGTGTTGTTTTGGTGAAGACAGAGGTGGTAAATTAGCTACATCAGCAAATGGATAAAAGTAAACTAGCATGTTATTAAACAGAGGAGGCAAAATTCCAGGTGTCCTCCTTCATCCTCTGCTTCTCACTGCAACTACAACAGAGAAGGAAGGAAGGTGGATTATTCACAGTTTGTGAAATCCTGGAAGGGCAGGGTTTGAAAGTTTGGTGGGCTTTTTCGCTGCTCCTCACGTCTCTGCACAGTAAATAATTTTCTGTGTCCATAGGATATCTACTACATTTGGACCTCAGTCTAGGTCCAATGTGGTATTTTAGCAAATGCTGAAAAAATATACCCTATTTTTAAAAATATTTTACCTTAATTTTTTGATGTATATATTCCTACTTATTTACACCCACTACTGCTTGTCCTTGTTATTTGTCTGTCCGTAATTATGTCTCAAATCTGTGAAAAAAAATTGTCAGTATGAGCTCTTTGTCACTGAGAACATGTGTTTTACTTCCTTTTTATTAATATTGTTTGTTCTGTTTTTTCTTCAGGTTTCCTTTTTTTGTTTTTCTTTTTTTTTTCTCCTAAACACGGCACATGAGACATTATATCTACTGCTATATTAACATACAAGTAGGGGTTTTCCTTTGGACTATATGTAAGAAGATATTTGATAAGTCTGTTTCTTCCTGTTTTTCAAGAACTACTGAAATAAAATGTAGCCTCAAAATGCTTCTGTAATATAGAATTTTCAAGTTTAATGTCTAATGCAGAGTGATAAGTGTAAACTTAAAACTTACAGTAACTCAGAAAAATTATTCAATATTTTGTACTTCAGAAAAACAGATTCAAAATAAAAAAAAAGGGAAAATTTTACTGACTTAATGGTAACAAGTATACCTATTGTGGACTTGGTGGAAGAGAACCCACAATTCTGTTCTATTATTGTCCTGATGAGAAAAAGGTCATGTAAATTCTCGTGCTGGAAAAATGAATGAGATATATTCTTATATAAGAAAATGATGATAAATATATTAGTTTGCATTTGCATTTAACATTCCAGTTGATTGGTATTAACATTAGGTTAAAATATTTATGACACTTGTTCTGGATAAATTGCAACAATATAATTTATTATTTAAGTAGAAGTGAGAATAATCTGCTTCAGTGAAGATAATATTGTTATTCGTGCTGTTCTGATGAATACCAGCTTTAAATAAGTGGAAAAATGTTAAGTCTTTGTACAATCTTGATTTAGAAAACTGTAACAATGTTATGATTTTAAATATCTTTTAATTTAGAAGAGGACACTCAAAAAAGAGAAGGATTAAAATGTGTAAAAAGAAGGAAGATGGATATGCCCTGTAGATATCACCAAAATATAATATGTCATTGAGTACCACTGTATTGGCATTGGGTCAATCAGATTAGCCCTCAGTGGATTTTACAGTCCTTCAGTCTTTTAGAATATCATGGATTGTTCCTAGCAAATACATTTGAAAAAATAAAAACTGTGTTAAAGATGAGAATGCATTAGGTTTTAGCTTTATGTAATATAGATATTATTCCATGAATGGAACTTAAATATTACTGTGATAACTCAAATAAAGGAAAAATGTCCTAAGAATTTAGAGGTAGTAATTGACTAAAATAAAGATATGTGAGAGTTTAGAACGGAATATTTTATTTTTTAGATATATGAGTTTTATAATATTGCTGTTCTTATTTCCTCAACATCAACCTGTAAGAATATAGAAAGAGGACCCTAATCCTAGCTTAAAACTGAAGTTTATCCAAATGAAGGTAGCGTATTCCAGATATATAACACTATCTATGGTCAAGAAAATGCTCACATTTGTTTTTAAGCATTACTTTACTCCTGGGTAATTATAAAAGAAAAAGTTTACGAAATAAATATGCAATAAAAACTGGTCTGAATACACAGGAAGAGTGAATGCTGTTTGTAATATGCAAACTGTAAAAAGAGAGATGAAGGAAATAATCAGACTTAAAGTCATTTGAGATAAATGTATGTGCTAAGCAGGAGTACAGGAAACATTGGAACTTGAATATTTGGAACAGATGACACAAAATCAGAGAGTAATTCAGGAGATGACTGTGGAATGGGCAGTACTTCTTTGTGGTACAGACAGAAATTAAAACCATCAAGACTGCAAAATTGGCAAAACTTGGCATCAGTAGACAGTTCAGTGAAAAGCAGGTTTGAAGCCTTGCATGACAGGAGCATTTTGCAGTTACTGGGCATAATCTCATCAGGAAAGGGATCAAAAAGCTGTAGGAAACAAATGAAGGGAATACCACATTGAGAATGCAATAATTATAAATGAGAAATTGTTCTGAACTCACTGCAAGTTATGTAAAACAAGATCTGGAGAAAAATTAAGAACTGTCAAAACATCTGTGAATCATGAACATGGAACCCAGAAAAGAATAGTTCAGTGATGACACTAGGGAGGAAAAAGAGCATAGTGCAAAGAGACAGAGCGAAAAAGACAAACAACAAAAGAATTGCCAAAATTAGAAGTAAACAACTAGTTTGTTGGTTAGATGGGAAGAATTTAGCATGAACATGAAATTTTGGAGAATAAAATGAAATAAAGGAACTGTACAGCAGCAACATTGTCCAGAACAATAGGGTTTTTTTAAACTTAACTGCAAACAATGTAGATAATACGGACAGACCAAATCAACTGACAAGATATCAAACACAGAGAAATAAAGATAAAACTGAAGAGTTTAATGGTAGTTAAAAGTGAAGAATAAAATCAAAGATGATATAGTTAGAAAATAAGACCTCCGTTAAAAAAATAAAAAAAAAACTTGTGACAGGGAAAGTGTAGGGTGATTTCTGAGAGGGTATGTTTAAGAAGTTTGGTTTAATGGTTGGTACAGAGTGTCAGGGAGACACATGTATGAGGAAAGATGTGAAAAAATGTGAGAAAAAAGTAGATAATTTTTTCTGAAAGATATCGTAGATCCATCTGGAGGAAACTGGCAACAGCATGTAGAAAGAAGACAAAATTGCTACCTGTTGCAAAGGAAAACATGTTGTTGTGGTCTTTTTGCATAAAAGCAGAGTAAGAATGGGTTTAAAAATAAAGCAGAAGTAAGAGCAAGATCAGGCTTTGAGTGTAGGGGGGCTGCATTAGGACTACCTCAAGGTACTGTCATTGGGAGGATTGTCAGGAGAGAAAGTATCTTTTCAGAAGGTGGCTATTAAGTGTAATGATCTTTTAAAGTCAATTTAGCATTTCTTGTGAACTTTTATAATTCTTCTGACACTGAGACACGTTTTTCAAAGCCTGTTCCAATTTAACAGTTTTTAAAGCTTGCTGAAATGTTTAGTAGTTTTTGTCCATTTTGTTTTTCTGTAGTCTTTATATGACAGTCTCCCATTGCAATTGGGTCTATTAAGATTTGTACTGACCTCATTGTGTCATCAGCTTGACACTATAATTTCATCTCCAGAGAAACATTGAAACACTTTTCATCATAATTTGATATTGTAAATGTGGTGACCATAGATAGTAATAAAAATTCCTTGCAATTGCATTTTGACATCATAATGTAATCTCCATAGTCTTCACTTGACATTGTGATGAGATTGTGGCAATGCTAACTTTGAATGAATGAAGCTGGGGCCACAGAATGAAAAATTTCAAGTACAGTTTTGTGCATAGTGAGCAAATGGTTATAAATATATATAATATCACAATTAAATTTTTGTTAAAAATTAGGACACATTCTCTATCCATCTGAGGAATGGAGATCTGGAACAGTCCTTTAAGTGGGGAGATGGGAAGACTAATCACTTTTCAGATACAGTTTTATCAACTCATGCAACAGACAATATAGCGTAGTTTGTGCCATAACAGAGACTTGGAATCTGTGATCGTAAAGTTCTTTACGGTTCCATTATTTTCTGAGGCATGTACTTCTGCCTTAGTCCTTGAGTAGTATAGGAGTAAGAGCCAAACTCAATACATTTACAAAAAATTTTTCTGTCTCATAGATGATGAATTTTTAATTTTAAACACATCATTGAAAGTATCATGCATATTTCTTATGACATGGATCTCATGTACATCAGCTGTGATGTAAAGAGAAGGGCATCCATTGGTATAAAAATGGTGCAGGCCTATTAGTTTCTTTGACTTTAGTTTTATGGTTGTTGAATGTAGTGACAGTGCTTTAAACAGTGACTTTGATGCTCCTGCTTTAGTCAATAGGCTAATAAGAACTGGAATGACATTTTTTAAAAGTTAAAATGTGGCTGATTTTTGGTGGATCTTGAATTGATGACCTCCTGGTAAAATACATTTATCTTATTATTAGACCTCTGAGGCACTATATCACTTGTAACCATTACTTAAAGCATTTTCCTGCAGATATCCTTCTGATTTTGGCAATATAGGCAACAGCAAATATTTTGTAAAAAATAAAAGATACTATCCCAAGATTATAACCATGGTACTAAACAGACCGACACCTTGGAATTTTGACCATCTTTGCTTATGGACAAAAAAGTACCTCTTTGCTAGAGTTTAGTTGGCAGAACTTCAATGAGGTATAGCTATGACTCCCTATTTTCACAACTTGCAATTATTTTGTATGTTTACTTCAGTTGCCTGTTTTTTTTTTGAAGAGTCACTGTCTGAGCCCTCTTCTTTTCTCTTAGGAATAAATAGGCAATATATATTACATGTAGAATTATGTGAAGCTGTGGTCAGAAGAGTAAAGCACGTGCTTAGAACTGTGGAGTTTGAAAGTCTAGTCCTAGCTCTTGACAGAAATCACTTCAACTTCCTGTGCAGGTTTAGATGGCAAAGCTTGTTTTCAGATGGCAAAGCCTGACGTACTGACAGCAGCACACAAAACAGCTAGACTATTTTGTTTGAAAAGTTTTATAAATTGTTTGAATAAAAAAAAAAAAGGAACTGTTTTTATCAATAATCAATAGCTATGATCATACTCTTTTCTTCAATAAATCATGTAAATCTTTTTTTCATTTCACCTCTATATCTGTGAAATGATTATTTCAGTCCTCTTCTGTGTCTTAAAAATATAGTCAGTATAATAATACTTCCAAGTATCATAGTTATCAAGGGTATGAAGATGCATAATTAATGACTTGTTTACAAAGATGTTAACTGGAGAATATCTTTATCATGAGGATAATAATTATTTACCTCTGTAACACATTTAAAACATAATAGTGTACAGGACAGGCTTAGAACCTTTCAAAAATTAATGAGAATAACATAAATGTATTAAATGTATAAAAATGTATTTTTTAAGTATTAAATATTTTTTTAAAAACTATTTTTGTTATTTTGCCTTTCAGTCATATTGCTATAGAAAAATCATAAAAAAGAAAAACTATAAAGTATCAATTTACACTTTTTGAGTAATAGTGTTTAAGTTCTATTTTCGGATGTGGTGAAACTAATTGTGCATACCTTCTGTATATGTAGGGTAGCTAAATAAAAATATCTTTTTTTTCCTAAATGACATAATAATGTTTTTTAAATAATTGTATTTCTATGAAGAGATTGTAAGCTTTTTATGCTGAGGTGCAATATACTGAGTTTCAAAGCAGAAAGTTGAAATAAGCATAAAGAATGTGTTAGTAGACAATAACTTTGGAAAGAAACTGTGAATTTCCTGGGAACTGCTTCTAATTATTTTGATGAGGTTCAGAAAATTAGCTGACACACTGGCAGATACATTTTTCTTTTTGCTCTTACTTTCGTGATTAAGGAACATTGTTACATAGGATAGCTCAAACACAAGTATACTGTGAGAAGTTGTTTTTGAACCAATAAAGGTTAAATTTATCTTTAAAATTAAGTTATTTCACTTATATTTGAAAATAAATTTACTCAAATTGGAAATAAAATATTATTAGGAATTAGATAACATAAATAGCCATGATGTGAAGAATGGAAATAAACAGCTGATATATTGAAATAGAATTTTATTTTAACATTGAATGCATTATCAGTCTTTTTTTTTTTTGCTATTGAGGAATGCAGTGATGATTTTATTATTATTATTATTTTAAACTAGTTTTTAATAATTTTGAAGGTATGTGTAAATATGAACTGTTAATCAAAACCATGCAGCTGCCATTGACTTGAATGCTTAAAAAAATCCTGTTTAATTCTCATACAATTGCATACAAAAATTATGGTATATTCTTTGACCTGAATGAGTAGTCAAAAATTTGGATTTTCAATATGGAGAAAGAACTTGTCTTCTGAAAAGAACATGAAATTTTTCAGAAGAACAATTTTAGGCCTTAGCATACTACCTAAATATGACTAATTTCTTCAGGTAGAGTGTATAATCTATCCAGACCAATTGTAGCAACTGGGCTGATGGGTTCTCTCAAAAGTGGTCTGCGCTTTTGCCTAATCCCTTTACTGGGGCACAGCGTCTTCACTACTGGTCTGACAGGTAGCCTGCCAAAAGGAAAGCATTTTTAAATGGCAATTAATTACAAAATTCTTATCTCCAGTGGACAGAGATTCTTTCTTTAGTCAGTTGGGAAAAGGGATTGAAGTCTGCTGGACTGAACATTTCTACCTCAGGAATCCCCACTGCACTGATACTGAGTTGAATCCCTCTCATTATTACTTCACAATTGAGACGTGGGCCCAGAAGAGTCCTTGCCAAGATAAATACTTACTTTTAACAAAAGTACTAGTGGCTACAAATTCTATCTGGCACTTCCATCTAGACTGTAGACCTCACAGAAGAATGGGGGATATGGTTAGACCCGAACAAACTCGAGAGGGGGAAATTTTATAGGCAAGTAGTATGTTAGCTCTGGAGTATTTTTGCTTCTCATATTATGCAGTGTGTTGACTTTGTTTCAGTAGACCACATACAATTCCACCAACAAAAATGAAAACTGACAGCTTTTTAGTTTGGAAAAATCTTGTAGAATACCTACAAAATTGTGTATGAGGTTGCTTTAACATGATTTTTACATAAGAAGATGATAGTGGGTAAGGTGCACCATGATAACAGAGTCCAGGCAATAACGCAATTGCTGTGGGAAGTATTTAACACTGGCATGCTAAAGGACTTCTTTTTAAATATCCTTTCAATTTTGGTGGGACTTTCTATTTTAGATTCCAGAACTCTTTTAATAGAGACTGAGAATCAGTTTACATGTGCAATGAAAAAAAATGTATGCCTATCAGAATTCATATGCAGCAAATGTCCTCAGATTTGCAGATCTCAGTTTTCCGATTTTTTAGGGTAATAATGTAATTACTAAAGTAGTTTGAGACTTACTTCAGTGCTCATACTGCCTTAATTCAGTACACAAGTAGGGCAATTGATGTGAATCCCAACATCTGGCAATCAGAGTGGTTTAATGAATTACTTTTTAAAGAAATGTCTGTCTGCCGGAGGGGTCTATAATGCAATTAGACACATTAGCACTTTCTCAGTCATCTGGGGGTATTTTTCACGAGAAAACATGATCGATGCAAGCTGTAAAATGTTTGCACTTTTGGAAGATGAAAAGTCATAATATATTTACATTTCAGCTTTCTAAGGAGGATTTTGTTAGAATGAAGTTGTGTAATACATTTGTGGCAATTTCTTAGTATTTGTTTACAAGATGTAAGAATTTAGTCTCAATTGCTAAACTGTCTACAATAGTCTACAGAGGTACAGGCTTTGGCCAAAAATTTGTTTTCAACTACAAACCCAGGAAAAAGATTAATAGAATTGATTAATAGAATAGAATTAAAAGAATTAAAAAATTAATAGAATAAAAGATTTTTAATATATAGGCTGCTAATAAATTATTTAAAATTAAAGTCAGTTATCTAAATTTAAAAACATTCTTGAGAGACATGGAACCAGCTGCATATCCTTACCAGCTCTGTAGCCAGTAATAAAATTTCAAAAGGATCCAATTATTTTGATTTTTAAGGTTCCTTTTTTCAGTTGATTTTATTATCTTAGACATGTTTTACGGGATTTCTTAAAGTACTTATTAATTTAATTCTTAAAATGAAATTTCAGGGCTTTTTAATTAAACATATTCATACACACCAATAGTTTAGCAGTTTCATATTTGTATCCACATCCTAAATCTCCTGAATATTCAGTAACAGAAGCAAAAAGTAATCCTCTTATTTCACTGGAAATTGTGCTGGTATCAATGCCGAAAATTCTGCACTTACGATGTCACTTTTGAGAACACTTAACTTCCGAGAAAGTTAGCTTTAGCTGTTAGGAAGAAAGTGCTAACAACAGTAAGTTTAAAGATGTACATTTATACATTGCTATAAACATTTTACGCATAATGTAGTTTTATATATATATGTACACAAGACAAATAAGTACAAGGCTATGATTGTGTGAATAAAGCTTTTGACCTGTAAGACAATAGAAGAAAATTATGCTTTAAAACTATATTGAATATTTGCGTAATGTGACAACATATAGAAACCTACTTGCAATTAGTCCTTTAAGAGGAAAAAGTGTTGTCTTCAGAAATTACATGATTTAAACTTGTGTTACAGAGAAGTTTAGCATAGCCTTTTAAAATAAACTCAGTTGTGTGCATAAAGTGGAAATTTGATTGTAGGTAATTTTTCGCTGCTGTGTTTCTAAAACGTTAAGACAGGTTCTAATTGAAACACTGAACTTCATGTGTTTTTTGCGAACAGCCTATGAATATAATTTCTGCTGATTTAAGAATCTGATGTCAGGGCAGTAAGTACACAATTAGCTTTAGTTTAAGTGATAGCAACATGCTGTAAATAAGATTCTTAATTGTGTTTGCAAGATTAAAATTCAGTCTCGTTGGTTTTTTCTCTTACTTCTTTGGTGGCTTTGTGGTATATTCGCATTGCAACCTCTAAATGAATGTCAACTTGTTTTACCTCGACTGCAGCCAATCGATACTTCATTAGGCTGAATTGTCTTGTGCCCATGCAACCTTGAAGCTGTGGCTTAATTACCACCCGTATTATGCAGTGACTCAGAGAGCTGTGCTCAGCTGTGTCAATTTTGAACAAAAGCCATGCTGTTGCCTGTATTTAGGAAAAATGGACTTTTGAACTAAAGAACTATAATATTTTCTAAGTTAACAATTCATGATGATAACCTCTTTTATGAAGTGCCTGTCAATTTTCAGTAAGTTTACATTTGAATAGATTTCTGCATATTGCAAAACTTTAAAAGACAAGTACCTTTGCTTTTCATGTTCAACCCATCGTTGATTTAAGATAATTTTAAATTAATGGAAAAGTAACATTCATCTGAAAGAGAAGACAGGAGAAAGTGCAGTCAAATGGCAATCATGACAAATGACATCTCTTGTCTGAGAGTCATTTTTCCTCACTAGACTGATTTGTCATCCCCACTTTTGACATTTTTCATCCTGCTATGAAATCACATTGACAGAATAAGATATTTCTACACTTAACAGTGGGCCATAGAAGATGGGTCTCTGCCTTCAATTATTTTTTGTATTTTGTATTTATTGTACATTTCAGGGTTTGTAAAATTTGTAAGCAACTAAATTCTGATGACAAATTTCATTTGCTTTATAAAATATAGAGTTCACACTGCTCTATAATCATAAAGTAAACGTTGCTGTTTCATTTGTGTCAGGTCATAATACAACCTAGAGCAAAACAAACCTCTCTGTGAAGAAAATTTTCCACTTGGGAGTACTGTCTTGTTCTAAGTGAGGATTATCCAAGCCAGCTGTAACAATGAGTATAAACTACTTACTTTAATACATTGTGCCCACTGCCCTGGATGAGTCTGAAGACCTGTGGATAGTATTTGCAATTTCTTACCACAGAATATAAGGCTCATTTGTTGCTGAATACCTTATGTCCATACAAACAGGTATAACTAGGTATTCTCTCCATATAATACAAACTATACAGAGGTCACCATCATTTTCTTTTAAGTTATTAAAAATGATATACTGAAATACCATGCAGAACTGCAGTTCTCAGAGACAGCATAAATGCAATCGGAAACGTAGCACTTTGTACAAGTGGCACAGACTGTGATGCTTTTTTTTTTTTCTTGCTTGCTTTGTTTATTTGGTTGGTTTTGGTTTTGGTTTTATCAACTGTCTCCTGATTACTCTCTGTAGACAAAAGCATACGTATCTGCTGCTCTCTGTGCCTAATACCTTACGGAAGGTGATGCAATCTAACCACAAAATGGGAACGCCGTTGTCTAAAGCAAACCATGTTTGGAAGCTCAGAGTCTGACATTTCACTTTAAAATTCTTTTACATAAATCCAGTGAAGGAACATGAAAGAGTGCTTTTTGAGAAAATCTTTTTTTTTTTTTTTATTTGTCTGATAGTTGTGCTTTATGAATCAGATTTGCGGCTAGATATTACTGTTAGTGCAGTATCTTCCAGCGTTCACATCAGACAATCTCTTACTAGTAACCTCTAACTCTGTTTCTAATTATCAGCATGTTGAGAATTTTCACACCCTTAATAACATGCAAATGTTACTGGTTATACATTCCTTCTGTGTACAGTCTAGTATACATCAATTACAGATCAGACCTATAAAACATACCAGCATTTGTACCAGCAGTGTGAGCCTGTAACTTCATGCCAATACTCGTGTATATTCAGTTGTATATTTGTGTGTGGTGTCTCTTCTAACACAGCAAAGTATGAAGAAACAACTTTAAGTTACTTAATTAGCAAAGCTTGTATAGTACATCAGATTTTTTAAATTCTTATTTTCCTTTTTGAACGAAAAGAGGTGGCCACCTTTTGGATTCATGTTTGTTGCAGCCTCCGTCTGGCTCTGTTCTTATTCTTCCCCCACACTTATCTCCTAATAGATTTCCAGCAAGGTTCATATCATCATCTTGTAAGAATGAAGATGACCTCTCTGCAGAACTGGTGCCTATCTTTGTGTCTTAGGGAAAGCAGGCACAAAAAATGTAGCCTATAAAGACCCCTCCTACCTATTATATAGCAAGAAAGAAAAAAAGTGCCTGCTCCAGTTCCATCCATCTGAAGTGCCTATGGGTGAAGTTTGGTATCTTCTTTAAAGAAAAATTTAGAACTTTTTATATATATACAGAAATGTGACTACCTAAAAGGGGACAGTGTTCATTTCTGCCTCTAGACCCTTCTTAAAGTTGGAAAGAGTGTATCTGGCTTCTGTTAAAATAACTTCTCATTCAAGTTTACATCTCTACATGTGAATGAGGCCATATTCCAAAACCAGGACAGAAGAAAGGTGCAGTTCATCATTCTAGTCTAAATGAAACAAAGTAAATTTGGGAAACTTCTCTTTGTGCTTAGTGCTTCACAGAGTTGTTCCTCCATATCAGTTCTTCTGTCACTTCCGTTCTACTGCATGTATGCAGGATAGAAAGTCTTTGTAATGAGCATAGTTGAGTCCATCAAATCTAAAGCAAGGTGTATGTGAATCTGTGTAATGAATTACACCTGTTTATAAGAATCTTTTGAGCAACTTCCTTAATATCAAAATGGTTATCATTTACTTGCAAGATTTCAGGAAATGAGTTTCCTACATAACCCCACTGCTCTATAACATTCTACAGCCACAAGCAATCAGGAATACAGCGTATAGAAAGTTCACTCTTCCGTCATGGTTTGTGATGATCTCTCTTTACTCTCATGATTTTCTCCCATGGCAGACCAACTCAAAATGGCAAAAAACTTTTCCCCAATACTTTGTAGGTATGTTGATAGCACCTGCTATTCATTATAATACTATGAGGGAAGAAAACTTCTGCTGTAATATGAAGAATATGTCCTGTGATGAAAAAATGTGTACACCTCAGCATTAATCCAAGTTCAAACTAGTGGGAGGTACAACCTTTTTTTTTTTTACTTTTAATAATTCAATAAATGAAGGCAACGAAGTACCTGGTCCTGTTTACTCGAATATTAAACCACATGGGGGACACATATAATGTTGAAGACCAAAAATGAGTATTTAGGGACATATCTTACCAACACTAAAGTTACTGTCAAGATACTTTTTTTTTTTTTTTTTTAATAAGGAACCTGCATTATATCTGTATGATAATGCTATATTGATCAATATTTACCTGGAAATATGTACCTTCTATATGGATGAAAAAATGAAAGGCTCTGGATTTGTGCATTTTCCTCAACAGAGGACAGAGATTAGTAGTGGGCTTTGATGACTGAAACACAAGAAGTATATGCTAAATTGTCCTTTGAATTTGTGACATCCGTATGTGTATACGAGCTGTAAAAGTTAAATCAGAGCACAAAGGGCCAAGCTGAACTGGAGACAAGTGATCTGCTAAGACCGGATGATATGGGGCAAAATTCATAATTACTGCTCTTGTTCATTTAATGGACAAAAAAATCAGGTGGCCAAAAACTTTTATAAATTTTAATGAGTTGCCTGTAACTTCTATTGTTTTCCCACATTTCTTTCCTTGCTAATAAAACCTAATAGAAGACTTATTACAAATTTTGCTTTTACTGATCATCTTCCTTGTCAGAGATGAGAGTGAATTCCAAGAACTGCAATTCAACAGGAGTGAACATCACTCTCATGAATGTCAGATGTGGCCTCATGTGATCCCTGGAATGTAGAAGCAGGGCAGCAGGTAGTAAGGAAGAGATTTCCTTATGTATATAATCATGATCAGAGAGATATAAAATATATTATCTCAGAGGAGTGTCTGCAATTTATAATTATTAGGGTGAAGGAAAGTTTCAAAGAGACTTGAAGTATTTTTAGTGTGGGAGAAATTTTTTTGAGGGAGCAAATAAAGCATTAAATTTGCTTTATTACTGAGAAAAAGATAATAAGGAAAAGATGCCAGAATACTTTATAAACACTTGAAGGAGGAATGAATAACCATAAGCTGAAGTAAAGCAAATTGGAACTAGAAAAGTGTTAATTTTATCTAAAAATATTACTTTGTTAAAACTGAAACTGTAATTTAAACTAATCCAGGTTACTGATCTCAAGATATGGTTAACTGGGTGAAAACGAAAAGGCAGTCATGTACCTTAGGTTAGACTAGATAATTTTAATGGCTCTTCCTGAGTTTAAGGTATATTAATATATGAATACAACACTCCACATTAATTTATTTAAATACCACACAAGACCTTACTGTTGGCAATGATATACTAAACTCACACCCAAGTACATTGAAATATCTTCCTGAACGACTTATTTTAAATCCCCCCCCAAAAAAATAACCTACTTGTCTAATTGCAAGTTCATGTCAGGATATAAAGCTAGACATGTAAATTTTCATTACAAACTATTTTTATTACTTAGTTGACAGTTAACTACAGAAGTAGACAATACCCAAGAGTTAAAAGTGCAAATTGAGACAATATAACAGGGTTATTTCGTCTCACCTGTCAGATGGGAATGTTTATATTATTAAAAAAGGAGAATGTTCAAGAATTTGTTAAAATATTAGAATTGTTTGGTGTACTTAATAAATCTTGGTAAAGAGAAAAAATCATTCAGAATGTGAGTTAGCTATAGTACATCTTCAGTTAGATAATTGAATAGATTTGAAAGAAATGTCAACATGTAATTGCTAAGTAAAAGAATGTGAACTTTTAGATTAGAAAGCAAAAATGTGTTTAAATAATATAGAAATGTTTTTAAAATATTTAAATAGCATAATTTTCAACCGGACTTTAAATCGTAAGGACAATTATAATTTTTTTCAATATTAGTTACAACATAAACAGGCAGTTTACTCACTGATATGAAAACTTAATTTAATATAAAGTTTACTGTCTTTTCATGGGGCTATTTATTTGTTCTCAAAAGAAATAGCAATGAAGTGTCTAGCGATTATTATTATATTTAATAATTTATAACATTGCAGTTAGAGAGGGGTGAACAAGGATGGATATAATAAAATCTCTCATTGTTTCATGCAGTTTAAGATCAGAAGGTTCAATAGATCATCTAATCTGACCTTTTTGTATATCACTTGAGATAAATCCCCAGTGAATTCTAACTCAATCATATACAAACTCTATACTAAACCTACTTTCATTTTTAGGGGCTTAACTGAGTAATTTTCATTTAACTATGTAATTATTTCCAATTAACTAAATGATTTTCTTTGTCCATCTCTAGAACTTCTGGTTCTGTTGTAGCTGGAGGTGGATCCATTGTGAAAGTGGTTGTTTCTGTCTTAAGTCTTATGTTTTAAGAAGACTGGAACATGACATTTTCTTCTAGTGCTGGCTTAGGGTATGAAGCTACTGTGGAATCTTATTACAAGCACTATTCCAAGTGGTTTTGATCATATGCTATGTTTCATCTTCTTTGAGTTGTAGAGGTAATGGAATCACAGTGCCCGTTCCCATTACACTTTATGGCAGAAATGGTATGTGCTATGGATGGACTGTAGACTCTCCTTCCTTGTGGGGTTTTCATAATACACTGAGCCTTTAACTGGACCTTAGCAGCCTCATCAAATTTCATTCATTGCAAAGGGATTTGTCCAGACAAATTTTGAAACCTCTAGTTTTTTGGCATCTTGGCCTTCAAGTGGTGTTAACCTCCTAAAATGTTATAAAATGGAAAAGTTTTTGGAAAGGAGTTCTGAATGTGTTCAGAGAAGGAATTGGAGTATGGTAGCATTTGGTATGAAAAAAACACCAAAATATGAAGTCAGAAGAAATACAGGAAAAACTGTCTGTCAGAATAGTTTTGTGTTTTAAAACCTTTTTTAATGTCCAACTTACCTGAGCAAAATTGCTTCTGTCCTGTTTTTTCTGGGTTTGTCATGGATGATAAGGTGTTTGTTACTGGTGTTCTTACAGGTATACCTACTTCATCAACGTTATGTGTTGATTTTCCCCCTTCCCTCTAAGATTATAGGGAGAGAATTACAAAAATATGAACAAGACTCTAATCAGAAACAGGACGTCTTCAACTTTTGAAATATTTTTTCTTTTAAAGATGTGTTTTTTACATAATTGTTGTAGTGTGACCACCTATGGGTTATGGAACTTGCTGGGGCTGATTATGTGGTCTTTATGATCTGTCGTTTTCATCTTTCCTGCTATGTCTTGGCTTATTTTGTTTCCTCTAGTGCATAAAATAAGATCTAAGAGCAGTTTTAAAGAATTGCAAATATATTTGGCTTTTAAGGTCTTTATTTTCATGTCACCTGTGAACTCTTAAGTCTAATTGGTGTGCAACTAAATCTGTGCAGAGACAGAGTGGTGTACAAACTCATTGGGCCCTCTTATAGTGTATTTCATTGTCAATATTTTCCTTCCCTGTTTTTAAACTAGAGTTTAGTGAATATAAATCTGATGGACTACATTCTAAAAATGAAGAGTAAGAAGATCGGTAAGCAGTGCTCAGTATATTTATTCTAGGATGATCAAGTGTAAGGAAGGAATATGTAAATATAGTGCTTATTTACCAAAACCAGTAGTATATCTTGTAATTCAGCTTGCACATGGTGCTGGAGTCAAGAAAATAGGGAAACCATCATTTAGGTAGTTAGGGCTAAATTCTGCTGTTGGTTTAAGCAGCTGGATTTAAGCAACTTTTTTATACAGGGGCAGTGTTAGACACTTGGAGTGCCTTAGAGCATTGAAAATCATAGGGAATAAAATACCACATGAAATTTGATCAACACACAGTCAATAGATTTTTCTGCCAAAAATATGGAAATAGTTAAAAGGTTTAGCATGCCATGCAGTATTGTGTGAAGCAGATTCTGAATTGGAGTGTTAGACTGGAAGAACTGCCTTAGAGAAATAAAGAAAAGATGTACGACATCATGAAACTTGTGCTGATTCTCATTCATTGATGGCAAGCATATTAAACTTGATCATTTAAAATAATGATATTTATAAGGAGTAATTTTAGTCTTAATTTGTGTGTGTAGGCATGGTAACAGTATTTGCCGTAGACATTCGACTTGGATTTCTAAGCTATGATCTTTGTCTCCTAAGTTCTATATAAAGCCAACAGAGACAGCCATCTCCAGAAGATTAGAATTGGAGCCTGTCTTTATACTCTTTAGATCACTTTCTGGATGAGACTTTCTGCCCTGGTTTTGCTTAAAACACAACCAATTCTCTTTTAGTGAATCTTCCTTAGAGCTACGTTCTTCTAAGTAATTACATTTTAATGAAGTTGGCTGTATATTTTACAGACAGTGTCTGCTCCAAGGCTGATAACATCTAATGTTTATAGTCTTACTGAGCTAACTGTAGGAAAGGAATGTAGAAAAAGGCCCCTGTTTATAATTATTACTATACCAACCAAGGTCACTGAGAGATCTCTTATGCCCCACAAGGGAGGAGTCATAAAGGGTCGCACTTGCAGGGAGGGGTGGGCAGAACAGGTGACCCAATATTGGCCAACGTGGTATTCCACGCCATGCACGTCATACTCAGTTTAAAGCTGGGGGATCACGAGGGTCTTGCTCTCTTTGTCCATGCCCATCTTCTGAAGAGGATCCTGCTCGTTTTTCTGCCTGCAATCCTGATCCAGATTCCGATCCGCACATTCCTGAGTCCAGTTCCTGTTTACTGCTGATTCCGTTCTGGGACTTCCTGGTGCTGCCTGGCAGTTGCCAACACCCCAGCACCCAGCTCCGGGAAATTCAGTATCAGTTTTGTACATTTTATTTTATTTCTTTTATTGCTAACATTTTATTAGTGTTATCAGTAAAACTTCTGATATTCAGTTGTTAAGTCTCTCCCTTTCCCTTTCTTTTCCCTTCCTCTGATTGGAGAGTGGGGATTAATAGAGAGTGTCTGCCACTTAGTTTATTGCCGCCCTGCTCTAAACAATGACACTTTCTCTTCCTTTGACTGTACAAAAAACTTAGATGCATGCAATAGGTGAAATGCTGACACCTGGAAAAGTTAAAATTTTTATCGCTGTATAATATAACTTCATCAAGGATGGAAATGATTAGTAATGGTCATATACATTCTCAGACAGGTGAACACAGGCGATGGTCAAACCATGCTGATCTTCAAAATAATAGTACGCTATTCAGAATTAAGAATGTAGGAATTTGTTATTTACGTTCGATGAGCTTAGCTGTTTTGTGAGTTTTAATTTTTAGGAGACTAGCACAATTGAAATAAAGTTTAATAAGAAATTCTAAGATAGTTTAAAATTAAGAAGTGCTGCTGGTGACTGTGAACAACTCCAAATAAACTTACTTCTATTGTTTTATTTCCTTCAATTGTAGAAAACTCAAAGTCTAGCAAAGTTTACAAGCAATCATTCAAGGTATAAAGTATGTTCCCTTGCTAACATTCTTAGTACTTCAAAGTCAGCTTGGCAGCTGACCCTCAAATTGGAAACCTATGTAGCAAAGTCAGCATCTAAGAAATAATAACACACACACAAATAGTTTCTTGGTCTTGATTTCTAGAGTAACATACCAGAACCATACAGTAAATAACTTACATATTTCTTCTATTTAAGGTTTTTTAAAGAGTTTGAGGGGTAGTAGACATGCTTTAGCATCCAAGTCTACTTGTCCAGGTAAAAGAACTGAGCTGCTTTCTTAAAGCTTACTTCTTAAACTTTCTTATCAAGAAAGGTGCCTTCTATGCATTCAGTTTGTAAACTGAATTCCAATAACATTGAATGAATCTCTAGATAGAAAGGAACTTGAGCCCTTATTATTACTGTTATTGACAAATCCAAACTACTTGCTGACCTTGCCCCTCTCTGCATTGTAGATAAAATGAGAAAAATTCTGTACCTCTTTAAAGAATGTTTGTGAGAGTGTCACTGCAGGAACTTTTCTGCTAGCTAGACGATGTGCAGAAGCCTATGGATCTGTAACTGCACTGTTTCCTTCGTTGGCGTGGCAACCTGGTTCAGGAACGGCACGGCAACCTACCCCCCGGCTGCTCGGGCCATCAGCTCGCAGGCACCAATGTGGTGGACAGCAAATGGCATTTATTGATAAGTAGCACAGCATTATATAGCTTAGGTTTACAGCGTCACTTCCGTCTGCTTACATCATGGGCTAAAAGCTACTGGCTATCAGGAGAGGAGGGAGGGGGGCCTATCTTTCCGTACAGCGCGATATCTTCCGACTGCCAGGACTTAACTATCCACATTTCCCCCCTCCTTATGCTTAACTAAATAGGCTAATATAAAATATAAAAGTTTTAATATTTAACCTTAAGACTTAAACTTAATATCTGGCCAGACTTAACCTTAATTAACCTTAACTTCAATTTAAAAAATGTAAATATTGAAATCTTACGATAACAAAGATAAGGTACCTTAAACAAATGCATTTGTAAATTAGCTAAAGTATAACAATCTTAAAAATTCTATCGCTATTCTTATTCTTATTCTATATTTTACAGTAGTCTTAAAAAGTATATGCTATAAACTTGAATAAAAACATAAGGCACAGTAAACAGGTAGAAGCTGAGGTAACTTTTAGGGACGATTGAGGATAACGCTCGGTAGGTACGTTTTTAAATCAGTTGATGGTGTTCTACGAACATAATATTAACTTTCTCTAGCCGACTCTTGACGAACGACACGATTTTGTTCAGTATACAGGGTCCAAAAATCAATGTCATTACGATCATTGCGATCGGCCCTATCAAGGTGGATATTAGGGTGGTTAACCATGGCAAATGGTTAAACCATGATTCGAGCCACCCTTGTTGAGCTACTTTGTCTCTTTTTCTTTTTTCTAGACCTTCTCTAAGTTTGGCCATGGTATCTCTGACTACTCCGGTGTGATCAGCATAAAAACAGCACTCTTCCCCTAATGCAGCACAGAGCCCTCCCTGCCGTAGGAAAAGAATATC
>Ga0065711_1035442_pt1 | contig 22327 bp, 23 predicted proteins | sample Hoacrofraction12_FD_59098 | JGI IMG/M metagenome (GOLD analysis project Ga0065711, IMG submission 59098) | Hoatzin crop microbial communities from Cojedes, Venezuela - Epithelial fraction 12 v2 (version 2) | ecosystem: Host-associated > Birds > Digestive system > Esophagus > Crop | place... | reverse complement strand
GCTCCCATGAGTCAAGGGCCCAGCATGGGCCAGCCCCAGCCAGGGATGTCTGCAAGTAAGAACAGTTGGGTTACTGACTGCCTGGTGCAGGGGAATTGTGTACTGTCATTGCCACCATAGTCAGGCTGGTGACCATTTCCCTCTTTTCACAGTTACCTTTGTAAAATTAGACTGCCAGAAGTTAAGCAGCACACAAGTTGGTTTTGTTTTTATTTCTTCTGTGTGCTTGTTGGTTTGCTGAGCTGTTCTACCTTACTTTCGTTTTTCAAAGGACCAAGGGTTACAAGTCTATGTGCATTTTTTCTTCAAAATGTCTGCTTTCCCCAGTGCTGATGCCAGAAATTAAACCCTTGCAATGTTTTTTGTTTTCTTACGGCGTCAGCATAGGAAGGGAGAGGAGAAGCATTACTAAAGCCGTGTGCCACTTCCTGCTGCATTTAAGAATTTGGAAGCTGGCCCTGTAACCAGAATGGCTGCCACTTGGTGCTGGATGTGAAACTAGGCCCACAGACTGCCAGGATTCTCCTGAGCTCTTTGAAATGACAGAGAGTAGAAAACTAAAAAAGAAGGCTCTGGAGGAGCAGCATATGAATTGATGAAGCCTGGGGACCTGGAGCATGAGCTCCCCACCCGAGAGCATGGGTGATGGGACAGCCCCAGCAGGCAAGCGTAAATAGCCCACGTGCCAATCCTCCTAACGGGAGTTGTGATGAGGGACAGAGCTGGTGCTGAGGTACAAAAAGCTGCTCCAGCTGCACAACTTGGAGCTGAGTGCCCGTGTCCAGCTCTGAGAAAGCAGCCTGGCCTCTGACCTGCAGGAATAATTCTTCCCATTGCATCCTGGACTCCTTCTGTGCGTTCACCTGGCAGCAGCCTTTTTATAATGATCTTTCTAAAATTTTTATTTCAAGTGGCATCAAACCAGAGACCAGGTCCAGAGCAGCAGTAGGGAAGGAGATAGGACAAGTGAAGTCTCATCTAAGTTTTGGGGTTTGGTTTCTTGAGATCGTCAGTCCTGTCACGTCCCTAGAGAAAGGAGCTGGCTTTACAAAGAAACTAAGATTAATGTTATATAACAAAGTTTTTATTATGGAAGAGAAAATAAGTCTGTCTTAATTTGAATTTGATTCAAATTAAAATGAAATCATTTAAGTACTATTATTTATTGAAAAGGTTTATTTAGAACCGCAATGACAAATGAGCAGCCATGGGATGGGGGCTGCCTTTAAGCCTGTTCTGTGTAAAGACAGAACTCATTTTCGCTTAAGCTCTCGGGAAGCCCCGATCCAGCCTGTTTGTGAGCTAAGGGAGCGGTGCTGCATGTTCAGCTCTGGGAAAGAAGCGGGGGATGCCCACCAGCAATAGCTCCTAACGTGTTACATGAAAGGTTGTTGCAATAGAAGGATTTAATGGACCTTTAATTTTGTATCTGTGTCCTTTCTGGAAACAGCTTTGTTGTCTGTCGTGCAGTGCAGTGTCTAGCAGTATTTGCAAGGGAGTAACAGACTTTATCATTTATTTTGCTATCAACTGCATTGTTTAAATACTTTCAAGGCCATTTTCTGTTTCTTAACAGTGCTGGAGGATCATGTGGAAAAGCTGAACCTGGAGGATCCCTGATGCAACGGAAATCTGCTGATCGAGTTGCGCGCCAGAGGCTCTGCGAGCTCCCCGCCACTGTCCCTCTGCAATTAGTCTGTGACCCCAGTCGCTACCTGGATTTCTCAGCGTGGTTCACGCTGACAGTGACCCTCCTTTGTGTTCAGATCAACGGGCTGCAGCCTCGTGCTGGCGCCTTTGGGGTGTCTGGACAAGCAATCCGTGTGGATCTGTAATGGAGGTGAACCCTTGGGACGAACCTTCTCCGTGCTGCCTGGCTTCTGCCTGCAGCGAAGGCTGCACCGTGTGCACAAGAGAGGAGCTGTGCGTGTGCTCCACACGTCAGCTGCTTAGCTGCTCGCTGCAAAATCTGTGCGGAGTAGGAACGTTCAGTACAGGCTCTCTTTTTTTTACCTCTTTTCTTTTTACGAGGTCAACACAATGGAAGTGATAACAAAATAAAAAAGGCAGAGTGGGAAATAGAACTAAGTCCAGTGGACGTACCTTTCGTGTAAACGAGAATGGGTGCCAGAGACATGGGGCGAGACACTTGCTTCGTGGCTGTTGTTGGCAGCGAGCCAGGGTGAGGGGTGCTGCTGCCAGGGCGACGGAGACCGCGCTGCTTTTCTGTGGGGAAGAAAAAGCCAAAAGGGAGAGAAGCATTTGTACTGCGAAGAAGCTGTGCTATGAATGTGTGAGAATTTAAAACCCAACTGCATGGCACAGTGAGCACCTCAAGGCCGCTTTTGCATAGGCAGCGCTTTCTTTGCCGAGTAAAACGTCTGTTGGCTCATGAAAGGGCCGAGGCCGGCGGTCTGAGGACGCGGGGAGCGGCGGCGCTGACGCGTGAGGGTTATTCACCGCAGGATTCTGGGAGACGGTAGGGCCGGGCGGGAGCAAACGAGCGAGTTCTCTGCGCCCTGCCTGCCTGGCAGCGCTCACTGGCACCCGCGGGCGCTTCCCCAGCACAGCCGACGCGCTGGCGACGTCGTCAGCGGCGCGGGACGGGGACAAGGGCGTCGCGGGTGCGACACGAGGCGCCTGCCCTGCCCAAGCGGCGTTCCTCCCGCCCGGACCCGAATATGGGCAACCATGCGCGTCCCTGGTCGCGTCTCAGGGGCGCAGCTCCGGCTGCGCGTCCCCGTGGGGCTCACACTCTCTCAGGAACACGCTGCGTTCGCGCCCGCACGCCGGCGGCTACTGGGCGTCCCGCGGGGCTGGAGTCTGGGGTGGGGTTTTCCGTTTGTTGTGTTTTGTTCTTTACATTAAGCTTCGTGGACCGAGAGAGGGAACCCAGAACAACGAGGACGGATGGGGTGGGCCTGCCAGCACACGCCGGCGCCGTGGCCGGGGAGGCCTGAGCGGGGCTCGGCCTGTCCTTGTCTGCTGGGCGCCATGGCGGGAGAAGAACTACACCTCCCGTCGTGCCCCGCGGGGAGCGCGGCTAGAACAAAGTCCTCGCTGATTGGCTTTTTTTTTCCCGGCTGCCGCCAATCAGATGCGCCGGTGAGGGGGGAGGACGTGCTCCTCGCGCGTGAGGCGGGCTAGCGGTGTCCTGGGAGCCATGGAGCAGGACGGAGGGGAGGTGAGCGCGGGGCCGGGGCCGGGGCCGGGGCCGGGGCCGGGGCCGGGGCCGGGGCCGGAGCCGGAGCCGGAGCCGGAGCCGGAGCCGGAGCCGGGCCGTCCGCTCTCACAGCCGCGGAGCTGCCCGCAGGGTGCCGAGGGAGGCCTTGGGGCACGGGGCTGGGCCGCCCGGTGCCCTGAGGGAGAGCGCGAGGCCCGGTCTGTGTTGGCGGGGTAACGGCTGCCGTGTGGTAGCGGGGTACCGGCTGCCTGCGGCCGGGACGGGGCGAGGAGCGCCGGGCCGCCTACGCCTGGCCGTCGTGGTGGTGGGGTTGGCGGCTTGGCCCGCCGGGCCGGTGCCGGAGGGGAGGATGGGTGTGGCCCCGGCGGGATGGGCCTGTGCGGCCCCCTCGGCTCCGTGAGAAGGTTGCGGCCGGTGCTGTCCCTGCTTGTCGGCCCTGGGAGTTTGTAACGGGTCTGCAAGTTTTGTTCGCGTTTGGTGGGCGAGTAATGATCCCAAGATGCTCGCTTGCTGTGAGCTGAAGGAGGGTGCGTTCCCAGAAAGGGGCGAGGAAGAGATGAAAGTGCTTTTTTTGAGGAGTTCAGGCCTTTCAGACGTCAGGAATGATGTCTGAGGATGTGAATCTGCAGGAGAGCAGCTCTGTCTTCAGGGAACAACCTGGGTGCCTTGGGGCTGTTTTGTGTGAGAGCCAGGGAGGATGCGGGGAGACAGCAGTGAGTGAAGTCTGATCTTCCTGTTCATGTGTCTACAATGATACCCAGGAACCAGGAATCGGAGGGAATGTAGTACTGGAAGGTGACGGACTTGCCGCTGATCTCTTGTTGCTGCCCACTTGGATGACCAGTTGTGTCCTGGTGCCTCGTGTGGCTGTACCAATCTGTCTTTCTGTTCCATCGCTCCCTGTGCTAACGCTGACTTCTTGCTGCTCTTTCATGAGTTGCTAACACCTTTTCCCAGCTTCTTTTGTGCTTATTTGGAGCCCAGTTCGAGATTCTTCTAGGTTGAGAAACAGTCACTGGGTTTCTGTGCTCTTTCTTCAGTCACTGCCTCTCTGCTCTCTTGCTGTAAGAGCAAGTACGAAGAGCTAGTGAAGATGTTTAGTTGCAGAGATGTCTGGTTGCAGGCAAAAACTCTCAGCGAACGTTGTTCCCTTGTTATGCGATGCAGCTTCTGAACTGAGGTCAGCTCTGGACTGCGCAGTTTCCGAAGAACAAGAACTTTCTCCAGAGTCGCGTTTGTCCTGCGGATGTCCAGGCTGTACTGGTCTTGTGAGCTGTCGTGGGCAGAGTGTGCAGCTTTGTGCTCTGTGCTGCAAGTTTGCGGTGACTTTAATGTTGGTGGTGTCTGCACTGCTGTGCTGTGCAACTGTTCTGGGAGAGACAGTGCCTGGAAGGATGCAGTCTCCTCTGTCAGCATGGCAGTGTAGTTCCCTGTATTCTTCTTGTGTTCCTCCAGCTTCTTTCTATGTAGCTGCAGCTCTGTGGCTGTTTGTTTCCTTTTGGGAAGCAGAATGCTGCCTGTGAAATACCTGTAAAGCGACCTGTTGCAGAGGTAACAGCTTCCCTGTTAGGGAATTAGGCTGCTGTCTTTATGGTTGTTATGTGGACTCTTTGCTTGCCCTGAGGCCCCTCCCTGGCCCACAAGGAAGGCAGTTGTATTGTGGGGTGTGGTGTAAAACCACTGTTTTAAAGCAAAGTGGCTCTTTTTTTAGTTGGTGTCTACCTTCTGCCACAAAACTTCATCTTTGGAGCGGGTGGAGGAGGAAGGCGATGACGATGAAGAGGACGATGAACTGGACATCTTTGAGGGTTATGACAGCTTCCAGGGCTACAACAGCAGCATGGGCAGCGATAGCAGCTCCTGTCTGGATGAGTCTAGTGACAATGAGGTTGCAGAACGGGAAGCTGGAGAGCGTCCGACCTCTCCTGTGCAGCAGGTGTCCACAGGCCGGGTCACAGAGGACAGCGGCTCCGAGCCAGGTACTGCCCTGCCTGCCTGTTGTACCTAAAGCACACGCGTGATGGAAAGAACAAGGGCTGGGGGAGCCAAAGGGTGTATGACTGCACCTTGAGCATGCTTTGGGAGTGGCACTGGGTTTCATTTTCTGGGCTACATGGGGGAGCTACTGTGTTTAGTGAGGGTTGTCTGGGCTCAGCTCTGTTCTTGAAGTGTATTGACCCTGCGAACTGCTCATGTTTTTGTGCCTTCCTTCTCTCAGCTGTGTGTGAGATGTGTGGGATTGTGGGCACCAGGGAGGCTTTCTTCTCCAAGACCAAACGTTTCTGCAGTGTCTCCTGCTCCAGAAGCTACTCCTCAAACTCCAAGAAGGCCAGCATCCTGGCCAGACTGCAGGCGAGTTAAAACCCTTCCTTCCTCCCTGGGGTTGGAGCAGGATGTGCCTCTACACAGGGGTGGGTGGTTGCTCTTTAGCTGAAGATCAGACTGCCGTTACCAGTGGCTTGCTCTTCCTGCCTGAAGTCCCCAGAGAACGCATGCCAGCTGAAAGGGGGTGCTCCCTAGAAGCTGAGGGAGGGCACACTGATATTTTACCTGCTGTTTCTTTTTGTTCCTTTCAGCATTAGGGCGATTTTTAGGTTATTACAGTTTTTACTAAAGACGTGTGCCCGCCTGGCCAGTTGCAGGGATTGGCTTCCTCTCCTGTGTCGCTAGTGTTCCTAATGTTCCTTCTTTTGTAGGGGAAGCCACCAACGAAGAAAGCTAAAGTCCTGCACAAGGCAGCCTGGTCAGCCAAGATTGGGGCCTTCCTCCACTCACAGGGCACGGGGCAGCTGGCAGATGGGACACTGACAGGCCAGGATGGTGAGTGTAGGAGGCGTGAGGAGGTGCAGCTACTGGAGCCACAGAAAAGGGTGCACCTGGAGGGCTGTAAGCTCTACAGTCTGCTCTTCCTCCCCTCTGGTACACTGCCTTGTACTGGAAGAGTGTGTGTGGATTGCTCCGACACAGGCCGGCAAGACATAGGGCACGTCTTTCTCTTGCTGCTGGTGCTATTGGAGCCCTGGTGGGTTCCTGCCCATCCACTATAGCAACCTCATCCTTGCTTCTGGTGCAGCCTGGCCTGGAGTGTAAGCTCTGTAGTCACAGTCCCAAGAGGTGCTGACTTCTGCTGGCAAAGCTGACTTAAAGGTATCCTGCTGCTTCCAGCCCGTGGAGTTATATTTAGCCTGAGTCACTTGCTGATCAACCTGAGGAGCAGCCAGCTGCTGTGTTGGGGCAAAAGTGAGCCCCGGGGGTTGGCAGCGGGGACTGATCCCTGAGCATACTGCTGCTGGGGCATAGCTGTAGCCTTGGGTCAGGAGTGACGGTGGGATTAATATCCCAGTGCCTCGCTCGGGTTTTCCTGGCACCCTCTGGGGAAGTGCCTGCTGCTGATGTGACCCTGCAGTGTTGCTGCTGAGAGGCGAAGCTGCTGAGCTGTTTAGCACTGACAGGATGCAGTCTCCACTCTCCCCAGAGTGCTTGAGCCCTGGGCTGGATTTGACCCCTTTTTTACTGCTCTGTCCCCCACTTCCCCAAAAGCAAGTGACAGCAAGGATTGATTAATAATATATTGTGCCTCTTGCAGGGGCTGGTCCCTGTGCGCTCGTCGAATCTAGTTCGCCACCAGGGAAAATGCACTGGAACGCAGAGTCCCTGTGTGCTGGGGCAGAGGGCTCTGTCCCAGGGCAGGACACAGTGTGGCTGCAAGCTGTAGTCCAGAGGTAACTGAGCACTCTGTGCATTTGCCATAATCTCACCTGATTTTCTTCTCTCATGTCTGCTTATAGCACTCGTTCTGGGCTTTGACTGGGGAAAGTACCTGCAGGAGCACGGCTTCAAGGCGGCTTCTGTCAGCTGCTTCAAACATGTGAGTTCTTTGCTGTGCCTCGCAGTGCATGTGGGACGTGCCGTGTGCCTGGGGGCCCGTGTACTCCTGTGATGAGTGGTGGGGAGAGTCCTGGGGAGCTGGTTATTGAGCCCCATTTGATGCAAGGAAAGAAGTGTGGGCTTCTCACAGCTAAGAATGGCAGTCCCACAGAGGGACCAGGATTTCTGGGGGAGGAAGCAGAGGGGGACTTGGTAGAAGTACTGCCAGTGGTGATGGCCCAGTGCTGGCTGGGGATGGAATTAGTTCTGAATGGGGGGGATAGCAGAAAGCTGCCAGTTGCCTTTGCAGTTTGTGTGGGTGAGCACAGCCCAGGGTGATGTGCAGGGAGGAACTCTGCTTATGTGGGCCTGGCAGTAACTGCCCCTCCAGCACGTCTGGTTCCTATCATACTGATTTGCAGTCCTTGTGGGCCAAGTAGCCGAGGCAGATGTGTGGAAGAATGGCAGTTCTTAGGTATTATAGCAGCCCCAGCCTCTCTGTGTATTGAGATTTACTTGTTATGTTCATTTGGAGTTGTGATCTGTGGTAATACTAACAAAATTGGATTTTCCTTGAGGATAGGTCAGGAAGACATGGTAGTTAGGGATTTTGATACCATATAGGAATGGCAGCAGCTACTTTGGGATAATAGAACAGCTGGCAGTGAAATAGTTAAATGTTGCTATACAATGTTCTGCCCTTTGGGATCCTCTGTGAACACCCCAGTGAGATGCTGGGACAGTTTGGTTGCATATCAAGCTGTTGGCAGAGATAGGAAGGGTAAGGCATGTAAACCCGTGCCTAAGGTGAAAGTGTAGCTGCCTAAAACATATCTCTGAAAGCTGGAATGGGGGCCTGAGCCCTGCTCAAACTGTCAAAGTCCCTCTCCCAACGTGGCTGCCTCAATCCTTCAGGTGCCTCTCTTCGATCAGTGGGATGATGTGGTGAAAGGTATGAAAGTGGAAGTGCTGAACAGCGATGCCGTGCTCCCCAGCCGCGTCTACTGGATTGCATCTGTCGTCCAGACTGTAGGTATGTCTCCAGTGTAATTCCAAGGGAAGTTTGGAGAGCTGACTGTAGCTGGTCAAGAAAAACATCAGCTCTCAGGAGTTCTGCAGTTGCTGATAGGTTTTGGAACAGGAAATACCATGATGGTGGGAGGAAACCAGTATCTGGTTCCTGTTCTGGTTGCTGGGCTCTTTGCTGCCTCTGGTTCTGCTTCCAGAATGGTGGGAGAAGCTCTGATGACCTATTCGGAGCGCTGAAGGCTGTGCTGTAGGGAATAAGCCTGTGATGCCTAGTGGGGAGAGGAGAAATTCTCAGCCTCTAATGCCTTTCTCTGATTGTCTGCTCTGTCCTGGCAGGGTACAGGGCCCTTTTGCGATACGAGGGCTTCGAGAATGATGGCCGGCACGACTTCTGGTGCAATTTGGGCACAGTGGATATTCACCCCATTGGATGGTGTGCCATCAACAGCAAAATCCTGGTACCACCGCAAAGTGAGTGCAGGGCAAGAGGGGTCGGCGTGTTCCTGGGCACGGAGGAGCCTCAGTTTATGTTAGTGCAGTGGGACAGGTGCTCCCACTGTATGTGGGACCACAGCTCCGTTTGTGCTCTAAAGTACAAGGAACAGTTAGCTCTCTGGGAAGCTGGAGACTGCTTGGACTGCTCCCTCTGCATCTCCTTGTGGTTGACGTGGGGGTGCTGGATGCAGAGCTGGTGTTAGACCTATGGACAGAGGCTAATGCAGGTGGCCGTTCCTCATTCTGACCTACATGGTGGCTACGCTTAGCCTTTGAGGGAACTCTTTCATCTTACATCCTGGACAGTGTCTCTGGGGAGCGTGCTGGATCCAGCCCCTACTCAGCTGGCAGTTTGGAAAGGGATGCCAGTTTAGCAGAATTCTGGCAAGCTGAGACTTCCTTGGTATGGCTCAAGGGTTTCTGCTCCAATACCACTTCCACATCTAGATCAGTGGAGCTGGGTGTCTGCTCGGCCCGGTCCATTCTGTAATGGTGATTCCTTGCAGCCAGTTGCGAGGGCGAGCTTGTGGAACAGGGTCTGCCTGAGAGCAGGTACAGGATCTGAATGTGAAGAAGGCTTTTTAATGCTGTCAGACTTTCAGAGAGGAAGAAAGGTGTAGGGTGGTGCTGTAAATCCTTCGGTCATAAAGATGTGCTTTTTCCCTGTGTGTGTGTAGCTATCCATGCCAAGTACACTGACTGGAGAAGTTACCTCATGAAAAAACTGGTGGGAGCCAGGACCATCCCAGTGGATTTCCACATCAAGGTAAATGTGGGAGGCTATCATTTTATATGCGGGAACGAAGCTGAAGCCAAGAGATGTGTGTGCAGCGTGTCTCTTCTGGTTCTGATCTGTGCAACTCCTCTACGTGTCCCCTTGAAACCTGGGCAGGGCAGGCACAGAGACACACCTGTCATGATCTTGTAGGTAATGGTACAACCCCTGTGGTCAGCACAACCGTTTCTCCTTTGGGTCATAAGATGGGCTTTAAAAGGTGTTGTCATGTCAACCTCTGCTGGAGAATATTGGGGATGAGTTAGCGTTTTTGCTGAAGGGAGAGGCCAGTGCAGCTCCAGCCTGGCCTTTCCCTGCCCTGCCTCAGTGCTGGTGAATGGCTCTGAGTCAAAAGGCTTTGCCGTCAGTGCTGGTAGCACGGCAGCCTGCGGGGAATGAGAGGGGTGCGGGCTCCCTCGAAGCGTGTGAAAGCAGCTGTGCCGTGGTCTTGGCAGTTTTACAGCTCTTGTGGTTGTTCCGTGTAGGCTGCACTGAGGATTAGACTTTGTCGGGGAGGAGAGGCTCTTTTGTGGCTGGCGACTTTGGAAGCCACAGATAAGAACAACAATCTTGGAGGCAGCAGGCAGGAAGGCAGATGATGGGTTTTCCTGTGTGTGAGGTAATTGGTGAAACTTAGCTGGAGACCTTGATGTAGTTGGTGTTTCCCTTGCTGCTTCTCAGAAAGTTGAGCGGATGTTCGCAGCTGCTTGTTCCTGGGCTGCAGCTCGTAGCTGAGAGCTCACGCCATGGAAGGGAAGCGGTAGAGGGAGTTAGATGTTGTCAATATCTTTCTCCCCCCACCATGTCCACTCCCACCTAATGAACAGGAGGTGGAAGGCAAAGATCTTCCCTTAAAAGCTCTTCCGGATGTCGTGAGTCTGTTTTGAGCTGTGCCTCTTATCTGCTGCACATCATTCTGGGATCCCCAGTGCCGAAACGTCAGGTGTTCTTTAAACACCTTTGGATGTTTGTGGATGTGTAGGACTAGGCTGTATCAGCAAACTGAAGGTCTCAAAAAGATCAGTCAGAAGGCAGCCAGTGACTGTTTTCGTTTGTCCGTGCCTTTGGGTCAGTCTGCAGAGTAACTCTGGCATTGGAGGGGGAGTTGGCAGATAGATCATCATGTTGCTCTACCTCTGATCAGAGTAAAAAAGTGAAAACAAGGGCTTGACCGCTTTTAAAGTCAACTGAAAATCGTGTCGCCCTTTGGGAAGCTACACCTCTAACTGCTTCCAGGCTTGAAACCCTTATGGTCTCTTTCCTGACTGAAAAAGGCGTGCAATTCCTCATTCAGTTGCTGCTGATTGGAAGAGACATCTGTTTCTCACACTCGGAACATTCACACAAGGTGCTGGCTGAGCATGGCTGCTGGGCAAGGGTGGGGGTAGCTGTTATGGGGACAGGGGAGACATAGGGTGGGTGTGTCCAACCATGCTGTCGTGTGGGGCTGACAGCTCCCCGTCCCCCCGGTGAACCTGCTCCCATGCATCACTTCCCAGAGGCGCCTCCCAGTCAGCTCTGGGCAGCACAGGGGGCTGGCCAGCATGTCTGTGGGGAAAGCTGTTCTCTGAAGTGTTTGGGGAAGGAAAACGTCAAGTGCGACTGATCCCGCCTCCTCTGTTGGTTGTTGCCAGATGGCGGAGAGCATGAAGTACACATTCCGGCAGGGCATGCGGGTGGAGGTGGTGGATAAGAGCCATGTGTCCCAGACACGCATGGCAGTGGTGGACACAGTGATCGGGGGCAGACTGAGACTACTCTATGAGGACGGCGACAGCGACGATGACTTCTGGTGCCACATGTGGAGTCCCCTCATCCATCCTGTGGGCTGGTCACGGAGAGTGGGACACACCATGAAGAAGGCAGGTAGGAATTAGGCCCCCACAAACACCTTCTGACTTGCTGTGAGCTGCCTGGACCCTGCTGTTGACACCAGTCTTGATGTGCTGGGAGTCAGGTAGTTGCCTCGGGACCTGACAGATAAGGTGTGTGCAGTTGTATGTCTGCCGCTTTTCCCACTGGACAGACAAAAGCCCAGCAATCTGCTGCCACAGGTCAGGACAGGGGGACTGCAGGATTTCTCACCTGAAGCAGGTAGCCTGTCCCCGCAGTTTGAGAATGCAGAGTCTGCAACATCACAGATGTTCATTGCCTTGAGGAAATCCGTGCTGGCTGCTGTAAGACTGGATGCTGTGAGGTTGTGTTTTTCTGGACTTTACAGAGAGGAGTTTTTGATCAGCTTAGACCAACAGAAAAAAACAAGACTTAAGCCCTGTTGATCTTTCTGGTTGTGCCCCCCTCGCTGCCTCTCCCTGGCGATTACAGCTGCACGTAGAGGTGTTATCAGTAGTGCTCAGGAAGCTCAGCCATCTGCTTTTGAGCAAGCCCTGCATCACAGCCCATGAGAAGTGTAGAGGGACTGACCTGTTCTTTTTATTACTCTTCTGATGGTCTCTGGTTTTATAGCAGCTGAGCTCTTACCAGGGAATTAACAGCCAGTGTGTTTTCTTACTGCAGTTGCAATGGATTTCTTACCTCTCTTTGTTTCTTCCATTCCTCACAGAAGAAAAACGCATTGACGTGACAAGCCATCCCACCTTCCGGAAGATTTACTGTGACGCTGTCCCCTATCTATTTAAGAAGGTAGGCCAGGTCTGCCTTTCTGTGGTGGCCACAGCAGAGGAAGCAATGATACCACTTCCTTGGGTATATGTGCTGCTCTGTGGGTTGCTGAGGATGGCTCATTTGTCTCCTTTGCAGCTGTAGGGCAGTAAGGTGTTTGGGGTGGCAAGGCTGTGGTTGGGTAGGGACAGGTCGAAATAGAAAGATGGAAGAACTAAAAGACAATGGCAGATTGAGGGACTCAACTGAAGGGCGAGCAGTGGCTTGGAGCTTTGAGTTGGAGAGGGAAGATGATTGTATGGGAGATACCAGTTCAGACAAGGAGCTGGATCATGTACGTCTGCCACTTTTGCCCCTGGACAGACAAAAGCCCAGCAATCTGCTGCCACAGGTTGGGACAGGGGGACTGCAGGATTTCTCACCTGAAGCAGGTAGCCTGTCCCCACAGTTTGAGAATGCAGAGTCTGCAACATCACAGATGTTTATCGTCTTGAGGAAATTCGTGCTGGCTGCCGTAAGACTGGATGCTGAAGGAGGACTGAGATGAGAAGGAGGCTTGCTTTGCTGTGGAACAGCAGCTGAGTGCTGGGCCTGGCTCTCTGAGTGACCAGAACCTTGTCAGGGGGCTGCCGACAGAAACACAGCATTGTTCTGGCTGCGTGTTTTTGTATTTCTTGTAATTTTTCTTCTCCCTTTCCAACCTGAGCTGAGCCAAGTAAAGAAGCTCTGAGCCTGTTTGCGCTTGGTGTGGTTGGTGTCGGGATGGGACTGTCCCGTACCCCTGACAGCACATGGTATACCAGAGTCTCCCTTAGGTACGAGCTGTCTATACCGAAGGTGGATGGTTTGAGGAAGGCATGAAACTGGAGGCCATTGACCCCCTGAATCTGGGCAACATTTGTGTCGCCACTGTTTGCAAGGTAAGTTCAGTGGGCAGAAGGGGGTCTACTGTGGTTACCTGAGATAACCCAGCCTCTCCTCCAGTCTTTGCAAATGAGTGAGACCAGGTGGGATTTTGCATGCAGGAGAGAGGGCTGTCAAGAGAGACAGATAGGCAGCTGGTGTGTGGAGGGAACTCGAGCATTACCTCAGAGGTCTGAGAAGCTGACAGCATGAAGATGAGCATGCTTGGTCTGCAAGCTCACTGTCCAGTCAGTGTGTGTGACTGGCAGCCACCCTTCCTTCACCCTTGGGCATGCAGTAGGGAAGATTTGTTCTTCAATTCTTGGACTGCATAGAGAGAGGCCTCTGTGGTGCTGCCTTGAGGAGAGAAAGGAGAGAGGAAGAGTTGTGGGGTGACCTCTGTGTGGGGAATGGGGTGTATCTCTATGGGCAGCAATCAGTGCTGTAGGAAGCTGAGGATGGACCTGTGTCCTGCAGTCTCTCGTGGTGACGTGGTAGTGAACTCTGCTTCTGTGCTTGTGCTGAGAAGTGAATTGCTTGGCCAGGTTTCCTCAGTGAGGTGTGTTGCATGTCCTAAAGCACAGCATCAACTTGGACTTCTCCTGCTCCCTCAAGAAGCTGTTTGCCCTTGTAGAACCCAAGCAGAGGGCTTTGACACCTGGAGTTTGGCAGGGGGATGCTAGCAAAGCTCTTTGTGTCTGTAAAATGTTCCCCTCAGCCGTTACTTGGAAATGAAGAGGTTGGGGCAGAGGTGCCTATCACATTTGGTAGGTGCCAATTACCAGTGAGTGACAGGACGGGACAAGTCTTGTTGCTGTTCAGGAAGCGGCAAGTCTGAAGATGGTGCCCTTCCCTTCTGTCCAATAACAATTTGCTGACCTGGCTGGTGTAGAGGGTCTCTGGGCTGTCGGTTGAAGTCTGTTCCTGAGAGGGAACAGAGCTCATGACCTTTGGCCGAGTCCTTTTCACGAGGCTATTCGTGTTGGTCCCAGTCATGCAGAAATTGCTGCTTTGGGCATTAGTTTGTGTTGACTAACATATCGGGAGAAGCGACTGCATGCCCTGGAGCATATAACGTTGCATTTTACTGTCTAGTGGCAATGACGATCCATCTGTGGGGACTCTTGGGAGGATTCTTTGAGAGGAGAGGCTTTAGAGCAAGCAAAGCTCTACACTCATGCACTTCACTCCCATCTCAGATCCTCTTGGATGGGTATCTCATGATCGGCATTGATGGAACCACATCTACTGATGGCTCTGACTGGTTCTGCTATCATGCCTCCTCGCATGCCATCTTCCCCGTCAACTTCTGTCAGAAGAACGGCATTGATCTGACCCCTCCGAAAGGTGAGATTTGGACTCTGCCCTGTAGTACAAACCTGCCCGCAGAACCTGCCGGGCTGTGCTTTTCTGAGAGGTGTCAGGTTCAGATGAATCAAAACCATAAGGTCCTAATCTGCCTGTTTTTCAGGGAGATGGGGCTGGGTCAGAGAGCCAGTCCATTTGAGCTCTGCTTATATACCAAGTCTTGGTACTTTATGGAACGAAGTAGCATCTCCAGAGGGCATTAAGTGCGTGGTGGTTAGCTCCTGGTGGATCAGTGGGAGAGGTGTACAATCCCCAAACTGAACAGAATCAAAAATTTAAAGGACAAGGAGGGTGGGAAGGGACAAGTAGAGCTATTGCTGCATGGCTCAGTACTTAAAAGTGGCAGGAGTCACCTCTGTTCTTGTGTGAATAAATCCGAGACCAATATTTCTGCAAAATCCTGAGAGGTAATCACCTTAGGAATGTTTTTACTGCCTCAGCTGGCCATACCCAAGAAGGCCTGCTCTGGATTTCTGTGTTGCAGCACTTTTGTGCCATGCTATTCTGTCTTCCTTTGATGTTCCTGGTGGTGGGAGAAAGATTGATCTTAGTGGTGTGTTTTGAACGTACTTCTTCCTGCCTGCTGCTTCTCCTCACCTTTTTCTGTTGTCTTGGGTATGTGACGGACGCAGGTGTTCAGAGTTGCAGCTTGCACTTTTCTGTATTTGCCCACTGGAGGGGGGTGCTGCACTGCCGTGGAATCTGTGCACTAGACTTAGGTCCAAGATCAGGCTGTATGTGCTGGTTAGCGAAACTGCTCTGCAACCAGCTGCTGTGCCTCCTTCCTGCCTATTCTGCCTTTTCTCCCAGCTGGTCTGCCCAGTGACTGCCTTTTTTACGCTGACTGTTTCTTCTTGCTGCAGGCCAAGATGCACAGACCTTCAACTGGGAAAGTTACCTGGAAAAGACTAAATCAAGACCTGTTCCAGCACGGCTCTTCAACACAGTGAGTGCTGCCAGGAAGAAGAGATGTGTAAGGATGCTTGCAGTCAGCAGGGAGGAGCACAAGAGCTCTGGCTGTCACAGAATGGTTAGGTGGAAGGGATCTCTGGAGGTTGTCTTTCCAACACCCCTGCTCATGTGAGGTCACCTAGAGCTGGTTGCCCAGCACCATGTCCAGACAGCCTTTGAGTATCTCCATGGATGGAGACTGTACAGCCTTTCTGTGCCAGTGCTCGGTCACCCTCACAGTAAGAAAGTGTTTCCTGATGTTCAGAGGGAACGTCCTGGGTTTCAGGTTGTGCCCATTGCCTCTGGTCCTGTCGCTGGGCACCACTGAGAAGAGCCTGGCTCCATCTTCGTACCCTCCCTTCAGATATTCACATAGATTGATAAGATCCCCCTGAGCCTTCTCTTCTCCAGGCTGAACAGTCCCAGCTCTCTCAGCCTCTCCTCATATAAAAGATGCTCCAGTCCCCTCATCATCTTCATGGCCCTTTGTTGGATTCTGTGTAGTAGGTCTCCCTTGTAGTGGGGAGCCCAGACCTAGACACAGCAGTCCAGGTGTGGCCTCGCCAGCGCTGAGTAGAGGGGAAGGATCACCTCCCTAGTCTGCTGGGAACGTTCCTCCTAATGCAGCCGGGGATACCATTAGCCTTCTTTGTCCCAAGGGTGCATTGCTGACTCACATTCAACTTGGTGTCTACCAGAACCTCCAGGTCCTTTTCTGCCAAGCTGCTTTCCAGCCACTCAGCCCCCAGCATGTGCTGGTCTCTGGGGGTGTTCCTCCCTGGGTGCAGGACTTTACGTTTCCCTTTGCTGGACTGCATGAGGCTCCTGTCAGACCATTTCTTCAGCGTGTCAAGGTGCCTCTGAATGGCAGCACAATCCTCTAGTATGTTAGTCTCTCCTGCCTGTTTTGTGTCCAGCAAACTTCCTAAGTTTGATGTGACACTCTGTCATGTCATCTGGATAATTAATGAAGATGTTGAACAGGATTGGACCCAGTATTGGCCCCTGGGGTGCACCAGTTCCAGCTAGACTTCATGCCACTAATCACCACCCTCTGGGTCCAGCCACTCAACCAGTTTTCAGTCCACCTTGCTGTCTCCTCACCCAGCCCATACTTCCGTCAGTTTCTCTGTGAGGATCTTAGGGGAGGCAGTGTCAAAAGCCTTCCTGAAGTCAGGGTAGACAAATCCAGTGTCTCTGCTGGGCTGCTCTTTGCCACCAGTCAGCACTTCAGTCAGCAGTGTGTGCTCTCTGAGTAAAGCCCCTGTTTGGCTGGTCAGGACCAGCAGTCACGCCTTGGTGTATGTAATGATGTCTTGGTCCCTCTGAGCATGACCTGCATTTCTCTAGTGTTTCCAAGAGCTCCAGGCTCCTGGTGGGTTCCGCACCACTTCCTGCCTATGGGCGTGCGGCTGGCACTTGGGTGGAGGGGGGCTGCTTTGCATCAGCAAAACTGCTGCAACGCCTGGGCCTGTGCCCATCTGTCTGATTTTCTGGGGCTGTCTCGGGTTAATGGATTTGACTGGGTGTCCCTGAACTGCTGCCTGCTGCTCCCCCTCAGTCAGGTTCTTGTTTCTCAGGGCTGGGCTGAGATTCACTAAGGACACAGCTGGCCTTGGATCTGTTCGTATGTGTCCCTTTCTGTTGTGCGACTGGTTGGTTTTGCTGCGCTGCTGTGGGCTTGTTCTCTCTCTGCTTTAAGCTGTTCTAGGGTGTTGGTGGCCAGGGGTGGGTTTGGACTGGGTGCAATGGCCTTGGGTTTTCATTTTTTCTGCATCCAGGACTGCCCAAACCACGGCTTCAAGGCAGGCATGAAGGTGGAAGCAGTGGACCTGATGGAGCCCCGGCTCATCTGCGTGGCCACGGTGAAGCGTGTAGTCCACCGTCTCCTTAGCATTCACTTTGATGGCTGGGACAACGAGTATGACCAGTGGGTGGACTGCGAGTCTCCAGACATTTATCCTGTGGGGTGGTGCGAGCTGACGGGCTACCAGCTTCAGCCACCCGTTGTTCCAGGTGAGTGGAGACTTGACTGTGGTTTGTTTGCCAGAGGCAAACGTTTCCTTCCTCCTGGTCTGTGAGTGGCTCCTCCCTTTTGGGCCTTGTAGGGAGGAGAAAATTGGCTCCTTGGTTTGTGCTGGCTACCATGAGTCTTCCTCTGCTGCCGCACAGAGGGCAGAGCAGGGGGAGAAGTCTGTGGCAGGGAGAAAACAGCCTGAGATTGGAGGTTGGCTCTGTTTTCCCTCTGTTCCCCCACCTGCACACCAGCAGAGAATTGCTCCTGATGAGGTCAGGTAGAGTTCCAGGTGGTCCTGGCCCCTCTTTACTAAGCGTACCCACAGCCTCAGCCAGGTAGCAGGGGGAGCTCTGCCCCGCTCCCTTTTCTCATCAACTCTCTGACTCTGTCTGTAAAAGGTAAGAGCATCCCTCTCCAGAGTTTAATCCTTCCCTTGTCACAGGGAGGCCACTGCCTCGCCTTTGCAGATGTTTTCCTTCTTGTCCTGAGCTACGACTCTTGTTTCTTTGCTGCCCCTGCCAAATCTCTCCTGGGCCTCTCTCCCTGTGCTGCCCCAGCCTGCCACCCTGGGCCCTCGCCTGGAAGCACAGACAGCAACTGCGCTAGAGCCGTGCTTGCCCCTCAGCTGGTTGTCTCGGGAAGAGGGCGTTGGCTCGGGGGGACGGGTGTATCTTGTTTCTCACTTATGTCACTTCATCCCAGTTACCTACTGGTTATGGGACTTGGCTTTCGTTTCCCTCTCGTCTCCATGACAGAGCCCACAACTCCAGTGAAGGCCAAGGAGGTGCCCAAGAAGAAGAAGAAACCCTATGGAAAGAAGAGTGAGTGATGTTTGATTAGTGCCCTCCCGCTCGCTCGCAGGCTGGGCCCAGTTAGGGGAACCCTGTCCATGTCCCGTGAGAACAGGAGAGAGAGGCCTTGTCTTGCTGTGGATGCCCTCGGTCAGCTGTGGGTTTGGCAACACAGCGTCATCCTTCTGAACAGCCCTCAAAGAGCAGAGAGCTCTCTGTGTGGGAAGGATCTGATCTGTCTGGCAGGCTGTTCTCTGTTGGCCAAGGTATAGATGGCACTTGCTTCCAGGCGTGAGGTTGTGCTGCTTTCCCTGCTGTGTCTGGTCGGAGGGGAGACGGTGTGCTGCGGCCGGAGGGTAGCTGGAGAGCAGCCCTGCCTGCTTTGTGTGGAGGGGAAGGCGTCCGTCAGGTGGCTGCAGAGGCAGCTAGTGGGGCTGGACCATGCTATCGTTTCATCTTGTCATTGTTGTCGTCATTGTTGCAGTAGCTGTGGCAAATCATGCATAGACAGGGAAGAAATTCCTTCCTTGGGGGTGGAGAGGAAAGGAAAGGACATGTAAAGAGTATAAAGACGTTCAACCTAAGTAAAAACGTCAACTAAAAATGAAAATATTAATGCTACAATGTCCGTGCCTTGGAGCCAACATGCCCAGTGCCTAGGACTAGACCCAGACAGGTAAGCAAAGCCGACTCCAGACTGATTCCAACAGGACCTGCTCCTCGGAAGTTAAGCACACGCTGGAGTGCCTTGCCTTTAATGAAGGAGAACGCGGAGGAGCATGTTTTGAGACGATGACCGTAGAGTTTTTCTCCAGTAGGCCATTTCTGTCAAGTAACCAGTTGGCAGCTAATGACCATGTAGCTTGCTGGTCAGTTGTGCTGGTCCCTGGCCGTGGTTTCTCAGTGGAGCAGGGTGGCTGGCTTTCCAGGGGGAAGGAAACACACTTTTTCCCATGCTCTGTTATCTCTTTGTTAAGGAAAAAAGTTACCTGCCAAAGCCCGCAACGTCAAGCAGACTGTCAAGAAGCCTTCCGCCGCGAAGGTGAAACGAGAAGCCAAAGCTGCCAGCAAGGCTGTGCCAGAGCCAGCGCCTGATGAGAGTAAGGGAGTGACTCTGCCCCAGAGCCACGTGCAGCGCCCTGGCATCTGCCCTCCACGCCACCGGCCCTGCCGAGGCCTGGGTTGGCTCGTGGGTGCCCCTGGGCAGGGAAGGGCAGTGCCTGATGAATGTCCTTCCCCACTCTTCCGGAGACAGAGAGAGTGGAAGAAAGCCTTTGCCGCCTTCCCCTGGGAAGGTTTGCCTCCGGAGGAGGTGCAGCTGGGTGTCATGATGCTGCTGAGGGCCTGGCTGCCCTACGGAGCAGTCTGGTTGTGCGAGGTCAGTTAGGGAGGAGGGTCAAGACAGAGATGTCACAAGTGTGCTGTCACATCCCGGTCCCCCTAAGGGCTGTTGCAGCGTGCGAACACAGCCTGTTGTGCTGAGCACCAAGAGATGTGGTGATCGGAAGAGGATCTGGCAGCTGGGTCACCTGCCAGCCCTAGTGGGTGTTGGGGAAGAGGGTGGGCAAGGTGCTTGTTGTACCTCACGAAGGTCCACGTTCCTTATAGATGTTTCGTCTCCCCCTATGGATCCAGGCAGGTAGAGAATGGAGCCCACTGGCTTTTCCTCCCTTGGCCCTAGGAGAAGTTGTTCTTGGGAGCAGGCAGCTGAACACTGCCAGGGTTTAGTCCCATCCTGTTTGCTGCAGTGACCATGGACAGATTTGTGCCAGCAAGATGCAGCTGCCTGTGGTAAGGGCCTCTCGGCAAGCAAGCTGGAAACCTGGGGCATTTTGAGTATCTGCCTGAACAGAGCTGGCTCTGGGGTGTCGCAGGTGGAGCGATGCAGCGTGGATTGGTTTTACTTAAATATTTTTCCCTCTCTGTTCCTGTCTCTTGCTAGTCATTGCCGTGCAGGTGAAAGAAGAAACCATCGACCCCTCGGTAGCAGAGTTTGAAGCCACAGAGCTTCCCGTTCCCATCAGCAGCATAAAGCAGGAGGTCACAGACTAACCCTGGAGTATTCCCCAGCTGCCCGCAGCAGCCTCCGCTTCACCTTGTGACTCTTGGGGAAAGCCCTGGCAAAGGGAAGTGGAAGACTAAAGAGGCCTTCCCTTTTTGAGGCGGACCACCCCGCTACATCATAACTCTGCTTTCATGGTGTGCAAGAAGATTTCCCCCAGATTTGTAATTTTAAGCCCTGGGAAAGACTCCAGAAAGGCCGCAGGCATGCTGAGGAGCATGACCAGGGTGGCTGCTGGGGCTGTGTGCGCCTGGCTTTGATGGCACCTTTCTGGGCAGGGGCTCCCAAGGGGAAGAGAGGCTGCCAGAGCACGACAGGGCAGTTTGGGTTCTTGGCCGTGGCTGGAAGTGGCGAGCTGCAGCCTGAGATGATGTGCGCTGGTCACACGCATCAGGAAATCGGCTGCCCTCATAGGACAGTGGTGCTGCGCTCCCTGGTCTAGGCCCCGCAACCCCCAAGAAAGTCAGGACAGGAAGAGTGGAAGGAGGAAAAAAAAAAACCCAAGAAGGGATGGTGATGCCCCTCGAGGGTGCAAGAGACCTTTTTGAGTCATAATTTCTTGCTTTTGAACCCAGAACTGCAGAGGACATGGTGCGCAGTTTGAATTTTTAGGTTTTTTTTAGCAGTCCTGCTGTAAACTTGATCTACAGTCTCTACCGTAAAGCCCTGTGAATTAAAGTTGAGGAAGAGACCAAAGGCTTTTGTATTGTTTTCTGGGTCACCAAAACACCAGGGTTAGCCCAGATGGGGAGGAGAAGAGGGCAGTGAGTGAGTGGGTGTAAGTAGACAGCGTTTTGTGCTATTTGGGGTTTTTTATTTTTGAGATGTGCAGTGGGCTCACCCCTGTTTGCCAGTTCTGCTGAATATTGCTAAAAACCACAGATGACTTAAGGCAGGAAATGGCATTTCCCCATGTAGAACAAAACTGACATTGCTCTCTTTCCCCAGACTGGCCATCAAAATTCAGGACAGAAATCAGAAAGGTCAGCATGGCAACAGTGACAAAAACCAGTTTTAAATCTGTAGCATGTTCCTGTGAGCTTTGTGTGGGTGAGGAAGGGCCCTGCCTGTTGCTGCCGCTGCGGGGCCCGGCTGGCTGCAGGGCAAGTCCCTTGTCAAACCCTGCAGGGAAATGGTGGCTGCCCAGGACACCGACTCGGCCACCAAATGGCTGCCTTGGCCATGCTCCCCTCGAGTTCTCAGGTGAGAGCTTGTGGTGCCAAAATAATTCCCGCTTTGCGCAGTGGTTCATGATGAAAAAAAAAATTGGCAAGCTAACTGTTTGGAAAACTCTGGGTGGAGACTGGGAGTAATTAACACACCTTCCTCTTGTCTGTTCTAAAGGGGCAAATGGAGCCGTTAACTGGAGGGGGAAGAACAGGCTGTGGGGGAGCAATGAAACACACGTGGAAAAAGTGTGTGGGGGGGTCTGTCAAACCAGGCGCGAGAGCCGTCGGCCCATCCCTGCCTGAGCCCGGGTGCCCTGGGGAGAGCACGGTGTGGTGAGCGTGGTAGGGGAGTGGGATTTTTATTGAAGGCTTGTGATGGGGCCTTCCCTGCCCGCGCCTGTCCTGGCAGCGCTGCCTGGCACCAGCTTGCCATAGATCTCTCAGCGCGGGAGGATCTGTTTTGGGGCAGAACTACTGCGTTTCTCTTCCCCTCCCTCTTGGGCTGCCACCTTTCCCCAGCCTCAGCAGGGGTACACCTGGGCTTGTAGGGCCACCTCTCGCTACAGGATGACAACTTCTGAGCACATTTGGCTTCCTTGCTCTCGTTTTTCGCTGTCACGGTTCCATGCCCCACATGGTCGTTTAATGGATAGAAGCGTTCAGCTTTCAAAGCCACCGCAATTTCAACAAACTTCTGACTTCAAACTGGGGCTGCGGGGATCCTGAGCTGGGCTGCCATGGGGAATAGGTTGGGCACATTGCTTGTGGTGGGATCACTCAGGATCAGTGATCCTGGTCCACCGGTCGGACCACTGACTAAATTTTGCAGGAAATAGAAAGGTTTAAAATCTGCTTAGGTTTTAATTCTGAGGAGCTGCTGGGAATTCAGGCAATGTTTTCCCTGATGATAATTTTTAAGCTTTCTGCTCTAAGATTTGTGCCAGCGCAGGCTCTTGCATCGGTGCTGGCTGCAGCCCTGCTCAGGGGTCTTCAAGCATTTCTGAAGCTGTGAAAGCACAGCGCTCTTAAAAACAAAAACAAACTTGTGGATTCCAGGTTTTCCGCATGGCTGGAGGGAGCCTTGGCGGGGGGGG
>Ga0065711_1004802_pt1 | contig 22327 bp, 12 predicted proteins | sample Hoacrofraction12_FD_59098 | JGI IMG/M metagenome (GOLD analysis project Ga0065711, IMG submission 59098) | Hoatzin crop microbial communities from Cojedes, Venezuela - Epithelial fraction 12 v2 (version 2) | ecosystem: Host-associated > Birds > Digestive system > Esophagus > Crop | place... | reverse complement strand
GGGATCGGCGAGCCCGCTCGGTCAGCTGGTAACGCCGCCGGAGCGGGTGCCGAAGCTCAGCTGAGCCCGGTGAGGGGCCTCGAGGGCAGCGCGGCGGGCGTGGAGCGCCCGCGCGACCAGGGGCCGAGGCCGCCTGCTGCCCGGTGCCCCTCCGCGCACACCGGTGTGGGCTGGTGGCCCTGGAGACTGCGCTGTGCGCTCACCGAGTGATGCGGGGCTGCTGCTCCTTTCCGCTGCTAGCACCGAACCCTGACCGTAGGTAACGGGGTTCCTGCTAACGAGTAACTACACAAAACTCGGGAGTGGGGTGGGGTCTCTTCAGTTGCTTGGAGGAGCTTTCTTCATAACAGCATCTTTCTTCTTTGAGTCGCTGCCTAATAATGATTTGGGATGTAGTTTTTCTAGTTGGAATTCTGAATAAAACCCTGCATTTTGGTTGAGGAGAAAGGTAAGCTTTCCATGTTGTGTCCTAATTATCCAAGACAAAACCAGCTGCCAAAGACCTGCCATAGCTTCAGTGTTGCATGACTTGGCCATGTTCAGGTCAGCAATTGTTCACCCTCGTGGTTTTTTTCCTATTTATTTCAGGGATAACCATAGCAATGGATGATTACACAAAAATAGAGAAGATTGGGGAAGGTAAGTATGGAGAACTGTGAGCATTGTAATGCTCTACAGTTTGAGTAGAAGCTCTGTGCACTCTGGCTATTAGAGCAGCTACTAAGATTCAACCAACAGGCAAAATAAGCCTGTGGTTTACTGCGGTAATTAACTCTATACATAAAAGCCTTCAGACTGCCCTTCTTTTGATGATGTCAGGGTCTGTTTGACACAACTGATCAGTGTTGAGAAGTGTCTGACTTCATATTGATAGCTAATGGTGTAATTGTCTTCGAAGGGGGGGGGGATATATTCTGAGGCCTGAAACCAGCTTTTCAATTTGCGAAGCTCATCCTTTGCTCTGTATGTGAACTTGTGTACCAGTTGCTCCAGAAATTGTACTGCATGGTGTTCTTATCTTGCTTGGAGCTGTTGGTAGGGAGTAATGGTTTGAGGACTGTTCTGCTCGTATTATATCCAGTCACTGCTCTTGTCAAGGGGAAGAGCAGACTGTAAACCTCTGTGAAGAAGCAAATTGTAACAATTAATTTACTGTAAGACACTAAGAAGATTGCTTCAATGCAGATGTTAGTCACGACCCCCCTTTCACTGGAAATCCAGTCGGGGTTGAACATAGAAGTCAGTGGGGTTTATAACGCTTTAGCCTTATGCAGACTTGAGAATTTGCAGTATGTTACTCTGTCAGGCAACTGCAAGACGTGTGGGCTTGGATCTTACAACAAAGCCTTGTGCATGAATCGTTCTTCCTCAGAGAAGCTAGTTTGAGCTTAATCTGAGGGATTAATGCTTCAAGAAGAATGAAAAGAGAACACTGAAGATGTCTTGGCGTATTGAGAGTTCTACGTCTGAGCAGATGATTAAAATAGATTATTGATTTGGGATTTACTACTGGTTCCAATTTTATCTTCCGCTGAGACCCACAGCACTGCCCTCTCCCCTGCACTGAGGATTGTGCTAGAGGTATTTCTGTAGAGCTGACCAGCGGGGATGGATAGATCTCTGATTGTGGAGCTAAAACTGTAACCTTTCAATACGATGTATTAATGGCAAAATTATAACCCCTTGGGGATGAAGAGGTATAGTGATCTTGCCTTAAAGGTAGTCAACCTGAAACTCGGATAGTATCTGATTTTACAACTATGTCTTCCAAATAATCAAGTTTCACACTTAAGCCCAAGTACCCTGTCCTAACAAATGATATTGTTTACAGGTGGCATGCTTTAAACAAACAAAACTATTGCATGATTAAGCTGCCAAAAGTAGCAGTTTGTAATCAAGCTAAATACTTAAACCAAAAATACTTGATTGCAAGGACTCTTGCCTATATTAGCAATTCTTGTTTGCAATGACTTCTCTGTACCTGAAGCTGGTATTTTCTATATGCGTTTCACTGTCTTTTTGTTCAGGTACCTATGGTGTTGTGTATAAAGGTCGGCACAAAATCACAGGCCAAGTGGTTGCAATGAAGAAAATACGTCTAGAAAGTGAGGAGGAAGGTGTTCCGTGTACTGCTATCCGAGAAATTTCTTTATTAAAAGAGCTGCATCATCCCAATATAGTCTGGTATGCATATACTGGTATTTAGCTAAACTCTTTGAAGGGCACTAGGTCCCTTCAGATAAGGAATTTTATTTCCACCATTCTAGTGAGGTGAGAGCTACTCTGCTTAATACAGTGTCTGCTTTGCAGCAAATAGCTGTAGTCCCAAATCCTGTGTTTATGCCAGTCTTATAATTTAAGACTTCCTCGCACTGCCTTTTCCCATTCCAGGAATCTAACTAATTTTTGTTGATTTTGTAATTTATGTAAACTATCTTCAGAGTGGCTATTGTGAGAATAGAGATAGCGTATGTCATGAAAACTGATTGAAGCTGTTACTTAATCTCGGAGCTTTATCTGCCACCTTAGAATAGACCATTTGACCTTAGTAGTCTTATGTAAGCCCCTGTCATCAGTCAGTTCCTTGCTGGAAGAGATTTACATGTTACGATGCTGTCATAGCTGGTACATCTGAGCTATGAGTGAAACTTCCGTCAGTGACTACTTGACACATAGAATTGATCGCAGCCATTTGTCTTCCCCACAAAATATTTACTTTATCTTTGATGCAGCAAAATACTTTATCTCTAATGTGCCTTAGAACTGGCCAAACTCCAGCCATATAGTGTCTCGATGTATGTGTGCCCAGGTTTAGGAACTCTTATAATCTGCTAATACTTAAAAAAACTGTGAAAATCCTACTGTATCTACTAGGTTCCTATTATGATATTCCCTTAAACCCTCTTAGCAATTCAGGCTCTGCTGTTATAAGCCAGCTTCAAATGGAAGCCAGGCACCAACACCCACTTTTTTAAAGGCAACAATATTTTTTCTTCTGACTTCCTATGTCTGATACTAGGCATGAGGGAACATCAGTTTAAGAGGAAGCATATAGGGTGTTTATCTCAGTCGGACACTACTTCAGATGTACTGGATTTTCCAGATGACAGTGTAACTTGCTAAGTCTGCAAATCTTTGAAGATAGAAAGCTTTAAAAAGCTTTCATAACAGGAACCTGGAAATGTCAGCTTGTATCCCCATTGAGAGGGGAAATGTAACTGTGAGTCCATGCATTTTTGCGACGTAGTTAATTGTGTACTCAATTTTTAGTCTTCAGGATGTTCTTATGCAGGATTCAAGACTGTACCTCGTCTTTGAATTTCTTTCCATGGATCTCAAGAAGTACTTGGATAGTATTCCATCTGGCCAGTATTTGGATCGTTCACGTGTTAAGGTAATGAGGACAATTTCTTAATATAAGAGAATTTAATCTAAAGATGACCTACAACGCTATAAGAAGTTTATATTTTCAGTATCATTAAATCCTTGAGGAGAAATGAAAGGTTAAAGAAGCAGCTGTGGATAATAAGATGAATGTGAGTTTTACTCTCGAATGCCACTTGAAGTTCTTCTAATTACTGAAATCAAAGTGCTGTAAACTAAGCTTAAGTAAAGAATTCGTTTGTGCAGCTTTAGGATTGATATTGATTCAATATCTGCAATGCTTTGGATCTCCATTTCCTACTACTATGGGGAGAGCTAGTGTAAGGAAACTGCTTTATGTTGCAGAACACTTACTTGTACTGAAGGTTACTCCTTTTTTTCCTCCCACTTCATCCTTTCTGCAGAGTTACTTGTATCAAATCTTGCAAGGTATTGTCTTCTGCCATTCAAGAAGAGTTCTGCACAGAGACTTAAAACCTCAGAATCTATTAATAGATGACAAGGGAGTGATTAAACTGGCGGACTTTGGATTGGCTCGAGCCTTTGGAATTCCAGTGCGGGTATACACTCATGAAGTGAGTTGGAACATCCTCTTGGTGATTTGGACAATGCTTACTAGCTTCCTGGTAATAACTGAATATGAAATAGCTAAAAAAGTATCACAGAGCTTTTGAAGTCATAAACTAACAGCATCAAAAGGTTCTATTTTGGTTTTGTTTTATTCAATGCTTTCCATCTCCCTGACTGGTTTTACTCTAAGGTTCCAAAGCATATTATGAATCCCACTGTTGCCTTGATAGTGAAACAGAGGGGCTAGAGCTTGTTGCTTGCTGTCTTGTAAACGCATTTTTTCTTCACAAATTACTTGAGTTTGAGGGTTTTAGTGGCTGGGTGCTAAAGGCTTCCTGCTCTTTGGGAAGTAGTGTAGGCAACTGCTTTGCTTGCAGTAGAAACTACTGCAATGGAGTCTGTTATGCTTCTCTGTAAATGAAGTTTGAAACTAGTATTTTCACTAAAACCTCTAGCTCCGGCTACTAACCAATAAACTGTGAATGCTGCCTAATAATGAATGAGCCATTGTGCTTACAGTCAGAGTACCTGGTTCCACAAACTTATAAAAAAATGTCCTTGTTCTATAGGTAGTGACACTGTGGTACAGGTCCCCAGAGGTGTTGCTGGGATCTGCTCGTTACTCTACTCCTGTAGATATATGGAGCATAGGCACCATATTTGCTGAGCTCGCAACTAAAAAACCGCTTTTCCATGGGGACTCTGAGATTGACCAGCTCTTCAGAATCTTCAGGTATGTCAGGCTGAACCTTTCCTTGCTGCTTGTGCAGCATTGCACAACAGTGCTCTACACCTGCTAAAATCATAGTAGTGCATACAGATTTCAGACTAAACTGCTCAGTCCTTTGCTTATGCTTGTGTAGAGCTTTAGGTACCCCCAACAATGAGGTATGGCCTGAAGTGGAATCCCTGCAAGACTATAAAAACACATTCCCAAAATGGAAACCCAGCAGCCTTGGAACACATGTCAAAAACTTAGATGAAAATGGGCTCGATCTGCTGTCTGTAAGTAGTCTTTCTTAAACTCTTGATTAAGAAACTGAACAGGTCATTCCAAATACTGTGGAATACATAAAGCTATACTAACCATTCTTGGCTAGAATGAAGATATGGAGATCTTCAAACTATCAGCAGTGGTATGGGCCATTGTTCTTGTAGAACTGATGCTTCTTTCACAAGTAATAGAAGACTAGACTACTTCTCATTAAGCAATTATGCTTCAGCTTTTTTAATACTAATAAGGCAGTTACAACTTGAAAGTGAGTATGAGCTTTTGCAAACAGGTCTAAGTGAAGGCTCCTGCCCACAAACTGTAGCTGTCTCCTTCCTGGTGTCAGCACTAACTGTGATGTGGCTGTATGACTGCTGATCCAGGTGGAAATGGTTCTATTTATGGTAGCATGTGGATTAATCTTGGTAGGCTCATCTTGAGTAAGCTTTCATGGTGGTCTTAACTGAATAAACAATGATGGAAGCAGCTGAATTTCTTGATCAGCTGTGAAACCAGGGTCTTAAAGTCTGTCTGTAATGTCTGTCTCAATGGCCTTTAAATTTAGAGTTAAAGGTTTTGGGCTGTGGTGGATTAATGTATAATTGGTATATTTTGTGTCTAATGTGAGTTTACTTTAGCTCTGTGGCCATGCAGTTGAACTACCACACTAAGCTTTTATTTGACAAGCTCTTCATCAGATGTTTCCATTTAGTGCTCTTCTAGCTCATGTGCTGCCACAGCAGAGTCATTTAGATTGCACCTTAGGTGTGGTCTTAAATGTACTGAGGTATAAGAATGCACCTTGATGACTTCTTCTAAAGCAGCATTTGTACAGTGCAGACTTGCGTATGAGGGTGTGGGGTGGGTGCTCTGTGTGCCTTGAGATAAGCTGAAACTTCAGGACCGTCCTGGTACAAGGGGAACCTTGGACAGCAATTACTTGTGTAGCTAGTTCATGTTTTTAAGCAAAGTAGTTTATTGCCTATATTGGTATGGCTATGGCAAAATACTCTGAAGTGGTGTTACCCAAGAAGCTCAAATGACCACAATTTCTCCTTGTGAGAGCAGAGCTACAGTTCAGACTGACAACCCAAACAACATTTGTTAAACGTAGTTACTTTGGATAGCTCTCTGAACTCTGTACTGTTCAGTAGTACTGTTTTGCAGAGAAAACTGACTTAAGCTGGGAATAATTCCTATGTGTCCACTGACAGCATCACTATTAAATCAGTTTGAAGTAGAATTGTTACTGATTGTATTTATAAACTAAAATCAGTTGAACAGGCAGGTGAATCTTGTGGATGCAGTCATGTAACTGGCCTCCTCAGTATTCAATCTGAGCTTAGTTGTGGCTTCGTTGCATGAAAATCAATGTTTTGGGCTGCTGCTAATAAAGGCAAAGAATGTGCTAATTCTTCAAATGGTGTTAACACATACTAATCTCAAAGCATATTACATTCTGTAAAATCCTCTATAGTTTTGCCTTAAACTAATAAATGTTGAAATTTTAGCTTCCTATTAATGTCTGGTGACAGTGGTAGGGCTGAATTCTTAGGCATCCAGAATGCATTTAAGTTTCCTGTGGCACTTTTAAGCCTGTAGCAGTGATAAAACTTTAAAGGCAACAAAACTGAATATTTCATTCTAGAGCACGGGCTCAGATGTGTCAATGAGAATGTTAATTTCTCTTTCTGTAGACTACTGCGGATAGAAATAGTATGTAAAATAGCTATCTTTGAAAGAGTTACGTATTCTTGTGTTAGGACCAATTGCTTGAATGAAGTTGTAAAAACTTAAGACCTTCATAAGCTAAATGACAAAGCGCTTAATGGTTGTTATCAAAAGCTTTGGTCTGTCAGACACTAATTTTCTGGAAAAACTACATTGCAGACTCTTCAGAGAAGAAATGGGTCACTTTATTAGCTGAAGTGCTGTAGTCTTAATGTCACAGCACCCCTTCTTCAAACAAATTTGCTCTTTTTGTTGGAGTTAATTTTAAGAGAGCTTTTGATATCAATATTAGCTATAAAATAGTGTTGTTCCAGGGTGTAGCTAGTGGGAAACTGTCCCTTAAGGTAAAATGGGATATACAAGGTCAAATGTAGAGATAACGTTGCATTTGGCAGGAGTTCAGAGAATATAAATGCAAATTCAGTAGTTTAAAGCAAGTCGGAAGACTCCCTGTAGGGTGGAGTCTAAAGATATGAGTGTAGTAGAAAACAGCTCAGGGCTTCATTCCTTTCCTCTCTTTCGTCTCTGTTCATATGATATAATCTGTAGATATTTTTTTTAACCTGCTAGCAAAACAAATCTCTTGCCTGTTCTAGAAAGTTCTGGGAGCTATTTCGGGGGCTATGGCATCCCCCCCTCTTTGCTCTTATCAACTTTATTGTTGAGGTCTTCAGCTGAAGTAACTTGTTGCACAGAAACTCAAGGTTTCAGACTGGGTTTCCCCAGTTCTGTTTGTATGCTACTTTCCTGTTTGGATTCTGTAACTGAGTGATCACTCTCTTGTATTTTAACTGCAATCTGCTGCACCAAGCTGAGTAGAAACAATTTGACATCAGTTTCTTCAATGTCAGTTTAACAAAATAAGTGTAAGACCACTTGTTCTTGAAAGTGTTTTGGGCTTTTACGGCCTAAAGCTTACTAATTTCCCTTAGTTGAGAAGCTGACACTACTAATTATTGCCACTTGATGCCTAGTTCTGGATCTAGTTCAGTGCATATGGCACCGTGATACACATTGTTGAATGGGAGGATAAATGTTTCTTCCCTTTCTGAGATGTTATGCACTACTTCTGACTTGTGGGTGGAAATATCATCTCCCTCTAAGAAATCATAGAATATAGTGGGAAAACTTGTCTTTATAGTTATTTGATTATTACTATGGTCAAATATCTACCTATTTAACATTATTTGAGTTCCCATTTTGTGAGGGAGTAAATGTTTCCTTTTTCTTTCAGAAAATGTTAATTTATGATCCTGCAAAAAGAATTTCTGGCAAAATGGCCTTGAACCATCCATATTTTGATGACTTGGACAAATCCACTCTTCCTGCTAATCTCATTAAGAAATAACAGACCTTTGGACTGAGTCAACCAGAGTGAAATAACTGTGATTACTTTTACTATTAAGTCTGTCTAACTTGTATGTCTCTCTTTCTGCTCTTAAACTGTGGCTGTGCTTAGTTTGTTTTGGTTTGTGTTATCTAAATGTAAATATTTACCTATTAGTGCTGAGTTCAAATACAATGCAAATATTTCTGCCATTAATGCAGTGGACTTTCTATAAATAAAGCTTTAAATCCAGTGAAGGACTGAACTTATTTCCAGACTAAGGGTACTCTATGAAAAGACTCTGTTTTCGTTGGAATGTGCTGGTAAGGTACCACTTGTCTAAAAAAAGCAGCTAACATAAACTAAGCCAAGTAGATGCCAAACTTGTTCTAGGGTTTGAGGTTTTTGAAGGTGTTTGCAAATCAGTATTTGAAAAATCCTTGCTCTGTATAGTTCTTTGTTATCATGAAGGCCTAAGAATTTACCTAGATGTTGGCATGTTAACTTGTGAATCTGCATAGTTCCAACTGCTGGACCAGTTAAGGTATGATATCTTAAATTTTACATGGACTGTATATGTATCAATGTGTAATTGCTTCACAAGGCCCCTTCCAACTACTAGTAGTAATACAGTTTTCCTCTGATTCTTATTAAAGGTAGAGCCCCCTGAATTATGCTTGAGTTTGAAAACTAGTCTGTCTGCATATAGGAACAGCCAAGGAAATGTTGACTTCACATGATTGCTAGGAATTGTAATCATAGACTGAGATGAGCTTTCTAAAGCTCCACAGCACTTAACTTTACAGGTGAGAGTATTGTAAACAGTTCAAACAAAACTCAAAGGTATATACTAATAATTCATTGTATGTTAGACTTCCACTTGCTACCTCTAATCTTGGCTTTCAGATACATCAGCAGGGATGGGGTGAACATCTGCCTTAAGTTTTACTGGACTGAAGCACTGTAGTGCTCCTTTACTTGCTGGTTAGGGGCCAAAGCTTGCAGCAAAATGTGGAACAGTCATGAAAGTGGTTATGTCTTGAAATCAGGCATGTGAAAGGAACCGCCTGAGCTCTTCATAAACAGGTTTGTAAGGGCCCTGTCCTACAGCTGCTGAAGAGTGAGACTTTGGAACAAAAGTGGTGGAGATGATGACATCCTGTCTCTCACCTGCTTATTGTGTCCGAGTAGCTGAGAGTTAGTAGTCTTAGACCTCATTTTTGTTAACTGGTAGCATTTTTAGATGTAAGCACTAGTTGGGGTGCTAGCATTGTTTTCTAAGGAGTGGTTCATCTCTAGTGGTATCTGGATACTGTCAGCTTAATGGAATCATTTAGCAGTGGAGAGCCAAGGAGGAGAGACTTCTTGAAATTGCTTATATGGAAAGTTATTTCTTAACTGAAGGCAGAGGGGAAGAAGGTTGCTCTGGCTGACTCTTTCTATTAACACTAGTGGTAGGATGCAATTTCAAGGCAAATTAAACTAGGGATCTAATTTATCTGCTTTTGAATGTAGGAATTTGACACAAGCCTTACAGGCCAAGGGGCAGTATTACTGGTGCTAGCTGGTTACCTCGGTGTAGAAAAGCAAGGGGAACATGCTAGCAGCTGCTCTGAAAAATCAAGAGTTAATCTGTTTAAGCAAACACTGGGGACCTTAACATTTAGCTTGTGTTTTTGTAGTGGACAGACTTCTGCAACGTTTTTTGTGTGGAGAAGATGACTTCAGTGAGGCAAACTCAGATTTTTGTTGCTTGCAATACTAGTAAAGCCCTATTTTTTTTTTGTCATGTAAGTACTGGTGTCTGCTTCATGTGATACAGTGAACACTCTAGCTTAACTGGAAGATTTCAGTACTAAAATTTCTAAAGAAATCTTCTTTTTAAACATTTTACTATAAGTTGGCAATCTTTCTTGTTTACCTAGGCACTGTTATAACTGATGTAAAGCAGCCAGCATGGCAGCTCTGAATGAACTATTACAGTGCTCTAGCACACAGGACAGAAACAAACATAACACTGCCCATCTCTGGTGAGGTCAGGTAAGATGGTGAATATCATACACAAAGACATGGCTCATTTTAATAACTCCATTTTGAAGTACAGTGCGAAGTTATCAATGATGCAAGTAATGTCAGGAAAACCACATCATCTATACTTTGTAGCTGCCTGGCTGCCTAGACCTACTAGGTGGAAGGTATGTGATGCTCAAGTTTTGGCTATCTGCAGCTCCACCTCATACTGGTGACAACTTGAGGTGCGTTGCACTTCTGCAATTCACCCCACTGGGTAGTAATTGGAAGCCCTGTTTATTGATAGTGCTTCGGCAATAGTGAGAGTGGAATTGCTATAGCACAACATTTGTCCTTCAGCTGAGGACATTGTAGTGCTTAGCAGGTTCATAAATTTTGTTAGGATGTTTAGACAATTGAATTGTTTCTTCCCATGCATAGGTTGGAATGCTCTGCGTTAGCATGTGCCACCTTAGAGCAGCGATCACAGGCAGAGAAGGGTCTGGTGATTTGTCTGGAAGAGAACAAAATTTTCACTCTTGAGTCCTGTAGTTTAAGACAGTGGTGTTTTGTATTGTTTTTTTTTTCCTTGCTTGTGAGAAGAGTTGTGAAGAGTTCTTGGGGAGACCTGAAGGAGGAACGGTTACTGATGAGAAAGGGGTCTTTCTAAGCAGGTATGAGCACAGGACAAAAGAAATGCAAGTGCCTGAAAAAATGCAAGAAAAGAAGGTTGATCTGAAGGCAACAAATAGTGAGAAAGACAAGTGAGAAGTTTCCTAAATACTTTTTCGGTGGACAAAGTTTTCAGTTTGAGACCAGAAAGGAGAGAGCAAGAGTCTAAACCTGATGTCAGAATGTTTCTAAGCACAGTGTAACAGAACTGATCTCCCACTTAGAAAAGAAAACCAGCACTATTTCAATCTCAGTGGGAGTCAAGAAGTGCCTCATGGAGGGAAGACTTTTTTCTTTTACTGCTGGAAAGCAGAAGCTGCTCAGAGCTGAGCTGGGAACTGTTGCCCTGACTTTACTTTACTGGCCTTGTGTATTGCTTGTCCAAATGGGTCTGTGTGCTGTTTTTAGCACCCATGCTGCAGGGGCTGACCGCTGCTCTAACCAGCTAACTTGTTCCCGAAGCAGTGGCTGTTTAAGGATGGATCTGACATGACTGTTCTGAGTCTGGTCAGCAAGTTGCAAACAATTTATTTAACCTGCTCTGTTGGCTCTACCAGGCCACCTGGTAATATTTGATTTAGAAGGAAAAAAAACTGAAACAAAAAACCCCCAATACTTGCCCACAATTTACTGGCCTACCCAGCTCTGAAAGAGTAAGGCTAAGCATGATATCTCATAATCCCTCTCCACGTCTCTCTCTAGATGGATTATAGTTGCAGCTAGAAGGTTTGGTAATATCAATTTAGGTGCTGTAGCAATATGCTAAATGTCTGTCCTAACCCAAGTTATAGCTAGTGGCAATCTGTCAGTACGAGGAAAGGACTATTCTCAATTGAAGCTGCCAAACAAAAACTTCAACACTTAATGCAACCGCAGTTACTGAGACCAGAAGAGTGTATTTACTTGAACTGGCAAAGCTGAGTCCACTGGAACACCATGCAATCTGCCAGGAAAGAAGAGCATTGGGTACATTGCTTTATGCTGTGTGCAGTTAGTGCCAAAGGGAATAAGGTTAAGGTAATGATGCGTGTGACAAAATAAAGGGGATGAATGATTAAAAAGGATCTTATTAAATGAAGGAAAATGCTGCACATCTCTGAACAATTAAAGTTGGAAAATGTCCCTTATGCATAAGATGGTTTCTGACTGAAGACTAAAGCTGCTGTTAACTAAATCAATGAAGTAGCTCAGGGAAGCACCAGGCTTGGGACAGTCCTGCAGCAGCTGGTAAATGCATGTGTGATCTGATTCACACAGCACTTCAAGAGGACAGACTTCAGCTTTTCACTGCTGTGCATAGATCTGTTCTCAGCATCTGTATAATCGGTTTTCTCCAGGAGGGAGGGGATGTGAAGCTATTGTGACACTGCTACAAAGGATCATGTAAATGACCTCCCCCTATATTAATTCCCTAAGGAACCTGCTGTTTGTCCTGGAGCATGCTACTACATCTGTTGAAGCATGGGGTAGGTGTAAGATTTATATTGGCCCAGAGGGGATGGGAAATGTACACGCTGCCATCCTAAAGAAGATGTCTATTTAGCCAGATTGCAACTGCACTTGCTACACTTTAAATTAATTTTAAGCAGCAAATAGAAGTTCTGCAGCAAATGATTGAGAACTTGCTAGCATTCCCATATCAGTATCTGGGGTTACTTCTGAATTGCTAGTTTTGAACAGCAGTATTCCCTGCTTGAATTCTACAGACCTGTATGAAGACATAGTGCTACTACTGGCTCTCTCTGATTGTATTTTACATCAGCTTTGTAAAGATTGAGTGAGAATGAGGAAACACTGATACAGAGGCCATACTTCATTAAGCCTGACTGTTCATCTTCAATCAAGCTCCTTGCCTTATTTTCTGACAAGCTGCATCCATTTATGGGGTAATGCAAAAATTTCCCATTGCTTTGACCACCAGCTGCTCTGGTTTACATCTGCTGCATCAATGGCTGATTTCAGGTAATGACTCTTGGTTTTGTTCCCACTGTGTATTCCTGTATAGGGTATTGTCTCCTCACACATAAATGTCAGCAGGGTACTGGGTGTTCACCTCTGTCGTTGGGCATATTTTACTTCAGTGTTGTCTGCTGGCTATTTCAAGATATTCTCATTGTGTCTGAATCAATAGCAGTTTCTTCTGTTGCTGCTGTTAACTGATTAATCGACTGATCTCCAACATGTATATCTAGTATAGGTGGCTGGCTGCCTTTAATGGAAGAAGTAGAAGTGATATCTGGTTTCTCCTAGTTGGTAAAATGACAGGTATTATGCTTTTAGGGATAATTAGTGGCTTTACAGGATTAGTTACGTTCAGTTCTTTGAATTTAGTAAAAGCTTTTCTGCTGACCTCTATAGGGTTTAGAGTAGACTGTTGGAGGGGGTTGTTTATGAAAATACTTTCCCAAAATATTTTAAGTGGTAGCCTATTGAATTTAATTTTTAAAAGGTCCTGCCTACAACTCTCAAAATATCCAGTACGTGCAAGGCACTGCGTTTGTGACAGTCAAAACCTGTGATCCTGGTAATTTCCAGCATGGGTCCTTAGATCTGGAGGAACATGCTTTTTCCCACGACAGCTTAGACTTGCTTAGTAAGCAATGCCCCATGGGCCCTTCTAATCCAAGTGGGGCTAAAGGAGATTCCCTGGTTTTGATTTGCTCTGCACCTACTGCTTTTCATTGTACAAGACCCATTAACTATCACTTTTCCTGCCAATTGTTGGTCACTCAGAAGAGGTATTTTTGCCTAAAAAAAGAGAGATTTTGTGCCTGTATCATTAAAAGTCCTTGCTGCTTTTCCCTCCATCTCCAACCGCCCTTCAGCACTATTTCTCTTCCTCTCTCTTATCTGAGTCTATGGACTTAAGAGGTGTCAGAGATGGACCTTTCTCCCTGACGGTGATTAAGCGAAGAATGTCACAACCAAACCAAGGGCTGGCTCTGCTAGTCTGGCTTCCAATGAGGAGGGTTACTTAATGCCTGAGGTTGTCCCATCTTGACTCTTTCATGTTAGAGGAGACCTCAGGCTCTAAAATGCTCCCAGCTGGTGGCATGGGGGATAAAAGGAAAGGTCAGTCCTTTTCACCCTGTAGGCTCTCTTAAGGGATCATACTGTGAACAGCTTACTGCTGTGACCTAGCAGGTCTTCAGACACCTGTGGGGATCAGAAAGGATTTGACTACTTGAAGCAGAGCAGGGAAAAGACTAAGACTCTTAGTGTCCCACTCCATGGGTCATCTTTGGCTGCTTCCCACAGGATCTTGACCTTTTTTGTGTTGTCTCCAAACAGTTACTCATTGCTCAGTGTGAGCAAGTCCCTGAGCTTCTGTGCTCCATTTCAGCCCCTTGCTGTGTAAAATGTGGACAGTAGTGTAAATATTTCGTAGCTTTTTGCTGAACTATGTTTGCTCTGGGGTCTGAACATGGAATACTTTGCACTATACTTGTGCCTGACACCTGCCAATCTTTTTGCCCCAATGCAGGCATGTGTTTCTGAAATATTTTTTAACTCACTGGCTGCAAAAAAGGAGGAGGGGTTATATACTGTTTGATTTGTCTTTATCTTATTTTAAAACTATCATCTGAGAATGAGGAAGCTTCGATGAATTACCTCACCCGGCTCAGAATCTCGTCCTGAGATGTACTGGGACCGCTGACCTTCTGGGAAGCTAATAGTTATTCAGCATCATTTGGTGACAGGCAAAAGGATAAAAGGAAGAAATAGTACAGAACATATGAAATTGGCAGATGGCTGGGAAAGCTTAAAATATTTTATGTTCCCATAAGAGAAAAAAACGATTTATGGGGAAGCCTTTCTTAAAAGTTGTCTGAGAAATAATCACGATTTTAATAGTAAAATGAAATTGAAAAACTTCAAGGCAGCTTGATTTTTTTTTTTCAATCTCATTGTAGAAATCTGGTACTTTTCGCTGGATCAGTAATTAATACATTTTGTTTTCTTTCTTGGTATTTGGGCCTTACTACATAAATGTATGAGAATGTATGAAAATAAAAAAAACGGACCTGTAGGAAACATTATTTTAGAGGAATTGTAGTTTCATTGTAGTAAAGTTCTGCAGTATAAAAATCTTATTCTAGTACCATTCGTAAAGTTTCTTTGTTTTGCCTGCCTCTTGCCCACGAGGTGTCAGTCTGGTACCTCAGTACTGCTAGCCACTGCAGGGGGCTGGGAGGAGGAGAAAAACTCTATCAGCCTCTCCTGGCTCCATGAAAAATTGAAGGGTATTTATTTTCTGGTAGGCAGCCAGGCTGAAAATACTATCTGAAATGAAAGCCTTTCATGAAACATCTGGGCAGTTAAATTTTGCTAACTTCAAAGATGTCCAGTACTATACTGACATACTGATTTCTTTCTTTAGTGAAGACTCACTTAGGCTAATGCACAAACACCTCTGTAAGATTATTTCATGCTGAAATTAATGATCAGAACAACTATGCTTAATAAAGCAAGTGTCACAGAAGTGCTGGTCAATATAGTTAAACTACCACGGGCTCATAATCGGTCTCACAAATCCCTATGAATTGTCCACAGCGGCTAGTTCTGCAGCGGATTTTTTTTAAGTTTGCATACTTAATCTCTAGATTTCCCATTCTGTACTTCATACGTGTGTGCAAAATTGTGCCTCTGTTTTTGTTTTGCAGTCTGTCATTTTCTAAGTACCTTTCATAAGCTTGACTAGATTCTCTGCTGGTAAAAATTTATAATAATAAAGACAAGTTTATAGCAGTTGAGAATCTGGTCCTCAACGCTGAATTTAAATACAAGGTCTTAGTTTTATTTGTTGATATGATGTTCTCCTAAATGCAGAAGGTTTTGACTAAAAGCAGAACTACGTAAAATGCTTCCCAGATGACTCAATCTGCTCCAAGGCATGGGATTATACAGTCACATGCCTGGTAAACTTCACCCCAGTGCTGGTGCATGAAGCATTAGAATTTTTTTTTCTCTTCTCTTTCAATGTACAGAATGATGTACAGATACCTAAACAACACAATTATACTAATAATTCTGTTCACTGAGCAGCTTGAGGCAGATATGCAGGTGCTAATGTGTAGGAGATGTACTTTGATAGTTAGCCTTGGGAATGGAAAAATACACTAATCATTCCCCAATTCTCATTCAAGTGCTTATTATATGGTCTAGGTAAAAGGGCATTTTACACATAGTCAAAGAACATAAATAGATATAAATATACAGCAGGTGTCCTCTCTTATGACATGTAGCCCTGTCAAAGTACTTGTAGTAAGTCGGGAAAAAAATACTAATGATGCTTCTTTACAGTGGACTGCTTTTCAGTGAAAGAGCTGTAAAATCACACATAATGTACCTATCTCCACAAGTAACATCAATTTTAAGGACAGAGACTGAGTACCAAGAAAACAGGAGTCTTTTGTAAAATCTGTCATTGGCTTAACTCGGAGAGTCACCATAGATCATTCTTCAACTCATGGAAACCTGGCCAAAGATTGACTGTATGATTCAGCTCTTGCTGCTCATCTTCAAATCCCCGGACCATAAGCCAGGCTCCTTCCCAACAGGCATGCTAAACCTCGCAGCTGTGCGTGTTCAGCTCGAGAGACGTGTCCTCGGCCACAGTCCGTCGCAACGTGACGACCACCACACACCCACTCAGGCGCAGGGGAGGCCCTGGCACGCACTGCAGCGGGGAATGACCCTGTACTTGGGGAGCTCGAGACATCGCTCTACTTCTTACCGAAAGGCTACAGGAAAGAAATCTACAGAAGGTGCTTTTTTTTTTTAGGAAATGATTAGATGTATCCTAACTAAATTGGAGTCTTGTGACTGCTCCTGCCACGTACAGTAAAAACTAGGCTGGTCTTTCCAAAGCAAAAAGCTAGAGAACTAAGGTGGAGTTTAGTTTCCCTTCATGTCAGTAAGAAGAATAAATTTTAGCTCTGACATTATGGTCTACTGCAATTAAAAAACATTTTCTATAGGTAAGTTGTTACGTATAATTTTCTCATGTAATGCATGTCACATAGTTTGAAAACACTTTCTTAGTAAAGAAGAGCCCTGGCTTAGAAAAAGGCAAAGTTTATAGATAATAAAAAGCAGTGCTTGTCCAGGTTTTCCCTTCTTCAGTCTTTGAACAAACATCAACTGCTTTAATTAGCTCTCAACACCTCCATATTGTCATCTGAACTGAAATTGAGAGTATTCTCTGCATATAACCACCAGTTAGTTTAAATAGAGTGTTTGGAAAGCAAAAGGTTCTGTTTTGCAATCTCTCTGCACCCAAACAGCACTGAAAAATGTTTTTGCTTTGATTCCATTGTTTGTTCGATTTGATTTCTTTAATTCTTAGGCTAGGAGTAAATGGATGTAAAATCTATTTGGTATTTTGAATCTGGAGATTATCTCCCAGCTGACAAAGCCAACAGTCTCAGTAGATGTGATTTAGAGAAGCCCCTGAGTGTCCAGGGGAGATTTACGTTAGCTGTGAATTTGGGCTTTGGTGTTTCTAGCACCATTTCTGCAATGAGCACCATGTGAACATGGCTGTTTGCCTGGGGAAAGCCAAAGTCTGGGGGAAGCAAAGGCAAATTTGCAGGCTCTAGGCCTTCTATTTGTAGACCACACATGCCAATTATCCTCCTAAAACGTGATTATTACATTTACAACACAAATCTGAGCTCAAACTTCAACAAAACTGGAAACTAAGCTGTTCAGTGTTGCCTCCAGCAGAGAGCAAAATAAACACATTCCTGCAATGTGCTTTTCCATGGCCAGACTCAGATTTTACATCAAACAAATCTTAGCAAGTGACAGGTCACAACATGTGCCTTTAAAATACCAGGGAAAGGAAAGCTTCTTCAGCAGCCCCCAGATATACAAAAAGCTAAACCAAAACCCAAAGATTCTGAATAGCCTCGAAGTGCGTTACCGGCATATTCAAGGCCACTGTCAGCGCGGTAGCTAGCCCACATTCTGTAATGGTTATTCTTCCAGCTATTCTTTGTGTTTGAACAGGGACTGCCTTCTTGTCTAGCTCTTTAGCCCTGTCCTGAAAGTATTCTGCTACTTTGAGTCTCTTGGGGAAAAAAAAAACAAACAAAGAAAACAAAATCAACATGCCACTGCATTTCAATTCTGGCTTACTAAGACTGAGGAGGCACACAGAAGGAGGAGTAAGCTCAGAGGCTTCCTTGCTTTACCAAAGGTGTGAGCAAATGAAGAAGGTTATTCTGCGACATGACATTACCATGAAGCAGCTGACCCATGCTAGGTGATATATGTTTTTATCCTACGGCAAAATGGGGCATAATCCAAGTTTTGTTCTTATGAAAAAAATGTATTAAAAACAACAACAAAAAAATTCAGTCTTATCTAAGTAACTGAGCTGTCAGACAGTTCCCTGACCAGCAGGAAATTTTCTCACCATCTGCCCTACAATTTCAAAGTGACAGGCTCCCAGCACTTGCCATGATTTTGACAGTGCTTGACTTTGCCATTTTAATAAGTTGGCTTCCGAAGAAAAGCTTTTCCTGTTCAGAGAAATCTCTTATAAGGGCCAAAAAGCCTTTCACCTATTAAGAAGTTAAAGTCAGCTTTTTAGATTTTACCCATGGAATTGTGGAACGAGAGCATGGGACTCAGCAGAGTTTCGGGCTATGGGAGTTACATGCACGTAAGAGGAATCAGTCAGTGTCAGAAAGATTTGACATTAAAGTGAAGGTTTATTACTACTACTTTATTAAAATTATTTTAATAATTCCAGGTTATAAAATTATGAGCTATGTGATCTCTATTGGCCCCGTAAAACTTTCTGACCAGTTACAAGAGCCAAACTGAGACATCAACCCTGTAGGCTTAATGCCCTATGGCTACATGGGATTATCTGTGTCTCTGCTCTCGTTTAAAAGGCTTCTTGTTTCGTTTTAAAGTCTCTAGGCCTCACAGAGGGACTGGAAGGCAAAAAGCTAACCAACTGTACTGGATTCTGACTTGTTAGCCTGGATCTGCTGGCAGGACACGGCTGCTGCCTTGTGCGATGCACCACAGAGACCAGGCTGGCCTGCAGCCCCACACCAGCCCTCTGCTGGGGCCCGGGGAGGGGGCCGTGGGGCTTGGCTCAGCCTCCCCCATCCACGCGCAGGGACTGGCCTCCCCAGCGCGTTTGCTCTGAGGTCCACGAGCAGCTCGCTCCCAGTTGCCACCCAGCACTGTCTCGCATCCGACAGCAGCGGTGTGCTCCGGAGGTCACTGCCTCACTGGCAAACCTGGTGAAACCCGAGAAAGGGGCTGGCAGGAGCAGGCAAAGGGAAGGGACGCAGACAAACCCATACGGAGCTGTTTTATAAACCACCGAACATGCACTTTCACGGCAGGGAGACGTCTTCCCTACAGCAGGTCAGATGACAGCATGAGGAGACCACATACCAGATCAACAGAGCATCCCTGAGAGCGTCATCACACTGAAGAAAACATATAGCTCCGGAGAGTCTCAGATGAACACATCTAAAAGGTGTGAATGTCCCTAATATTTTCTTCATATATTTAGTCACATGCATATATTCCCTACAAAGCCGTAGGCTGTTAAAAACAGCAGCACGTAAGATAAGGGTAGATAAAGCAGCGAAGGAAATGCTTTGCCAAAGAAGCAGTGAACCTCTCACCTGTACAGTAGCTGGAAACTGAAGGAGAAGCAGCAGCACACAGAAAAGCATTAAACACCACCATCTCTTTTTTTTTTTCTGGTTAGTAGAATTCTCTTACCATTTTTCCTCAGGATCCTGTTTGAGGGCCTCTTTGAGATCCAAGCTCCAAATTTTACGTAAGGCTCTAGTTGATGACTCCTTACAGAAGAACATGTCAAAGCTTATGAATAGATCTCCACTAAAGAATAAGCTTAAAAATATTTTTTCATGTAAACTATTTTATCTTGCACAATGAAAGCAAGATGACATTACTGTGCTTAATAGAACACAATTTCGGCAGAATAAGATAGAAATAGAGAAAAATTAAATGCCATGCTGTATCTGAAATAAATCTACTCTCCTAGTAGGTTAAAGCCCACTGAAATAAAGCCTAGGGGAGAAGGAGGAAGAGGAAGAGGAGAGGCTGCAAAGGCTTCTGGGGGATGGGAGGACTATGAAACTCAAAGCAGCAGCAGAGCTGGCCAGTTCAGAGCCTGTTGGTGGAGGGGAGAAGTAGTACTCAGAGCTAAAGGAAACAAAAGGTAAACTGCTTCACATTTACCTGGCTTAAATAGATATTTTTCTTCTGTTGTGTGAGTAGTGTAAGCTAGAAAATGATATCTATGTCTTCCAGATTCTATTGGAACCTTTCCTTTGCATGAAATCTTCCATCCCATGACAAGTTTGTTGTTACGTGCTGTTAGCAGTTTAGGTCCATGTTTGTTTAACCTGTCTGTTTGCTCACAGACTGAGCTAAGGGTTCCTTAGAGCTTCCTCTGTCCTGTTCTGGCATCCAAAACTGTCGTTTGCTAGAAACCTTCTCTTCTGGTTTCACTGGGATTGGCTTTGCACTAGTTTGTAACACTGTAGGATGCCTCTTGTAAGGAAACAGTTGTAAGCTCCTGTCTGCTTTAGACTTCAGTCGCTGCTCCCCGCTGCTATGCTACACCATTGTGCTAAAGAAAGAGGTGTTTAATTAAGAAACAAGTATTAAAACATCTAACAACTGTAGGGATGAGTTGTCGTGTGGGATATCTTGACCATCAATCCTAGCTGATTGCTAACAGCAGGGAAAGTGCCTTGCTCAGACTTACAGAGTATTGCTGCTGCTGCTTTGTACAATGACTGGGGACAAGTAGGCGTGGGGGGTCTCTGTGCAGCTGATGTACTTACAGTCAGCTTCCACAGAGTATTTTTATCTACTACTTTTTCCCTATTCAGTAGGGTAATCCACCTACTAAAAAGTGGTGTTGTGGTGCTAAATTAATTCATCTTAGTAATATGCTCTTACAGCACTTCATCTCCTACAGAAAAGTTACTGATCAGCCACCCCTAGTGCTCGAACCAGGCTTTCAAGAGCCCATTCAGGTTTTGATTTACCCCTTTTAGATGCTGTAATGTATTTTTTGTTTGACACATTTTCCTCTGCTCCTGGCAACCTTCAAAACCCTCAGCAGGCGGGTAAAATATCCCAAAACAGAGGAAGTGAGCTTCATATTTATGAGGGACTGTGATGCCCTTTCACATATAGCCACACAGCTATGTTCTAGCTAGTTATGCAAAGGCAGATTTGATGTGAGGCAGGCTTAAATATGCACAACTCAGCAGAAAGCAGAGCCAAAAAAAAGCCATCTGTGCAGCTGGCACACATCCAAAGGAATGGTGTAAAGGTTTCTCAATGGCTCACCTGCTGTACTGCCAAACGAGCTGCTCCAGTGCCTTCCTGCAGCTGGAGGTCAGAGGATGATGGTGCAAGAGGAAGGATTAGGAGCTGCGTGCGTGCAGGAGGCTTGGAAACACCCTTCTTAGCTAAGGTAAATGCAGGTGAATCCACTCGTGTTGACGATTGTGCATCTAATAACAAGCCCTGGTTTCTCCTGGGGTTGCCTACCACCCACTCTTCAGCCTCCTCTAAATATCATTTTCCTTTTTCCTGTCTGCAGTCCAAAAGGCAGTGAAGTACACACAGCATTTCCAAGGGCCCAGCCTGTAAAATAGGATGCCACCGAAACAGAGCAAGGACAAAAGACACAACTCTCCCTGAACTTTAAATCCTCTGAATGTATTTTTACGAAAAGCCATCGTTTTTGCTAAACGTCTTAGTACCAATAGACTCTATGTTTACTCTATTGACCAATATAAGTGTTCTGTCCAAGGTTTGGGTCTCTAGTAAAAAAACCTGGCAGTAATCTTACATAAACATAGTTCTCAGGTAGCTGAACCTGGGCACCTTCCTGAAGGCTTTTATGGTAGATCAAGTGACACGCTGTGACTGCAATCTGGTATCGGCATATCTGGGAGGTGTTGCCCCCCCACTCCCCCCGCCCTTTTTTTTTTTCTTTCACAAGAAATAGCGCAGATTGGTCTATCTCTGATGGCTTTGCCTGGGTCTTGTTCTGTCCTTCCTAAAGTGCTGCACAAGCTCTCCATCACTAATGGTCCTTGCACAAACCAGTTAAGTTTTCTCTGTACTCTGATGTGAGTATACCCGCAGTCATCTTTAATTGTACTTAATGCCCACAATATGCTACATCGCTTAACAAAAGCTTAAGCTACAAGAGGGTGAAGTATGTGTGAGGAGGAAAGAACTGTTGCAATTTTAAAGGCAGCTGTAGACAAAGCCAAAACTTTTTAAACTTTGCATAAAATAAAATATATAGCTGAAGATATGTAACTTAAACTAAGGGCATGGAGCCAGAAAACCAAAGGATGGCAACTCGGAGACAGTTGCAGCCTGCTGTTTGAAGGGTCCTCAGCTGCTCTGGACAGCAGTGAGCAGCTCCCACTGCCAGGAGGATCCCAGGGCTTACACTGTCTATCTGGAGCTGAGAATTGCACTGGTGATTGAACTGGTGTGAGGTGGCAGAAGTTAGCAGGTTTGAAGCCTCATTTTTAGGTGAAAAATTGCACTGTGAAAGCAGAGAGCTACAGTAAAAAAAAAAAAAAAAAAGCACAACACTG
>Ga0065711_1035441_pt1 | contig 22328 bp, 15 predicted proteins | sample Hoacrofraction12_FD_59098 | JGI IMG/M metagenome (GOLD analysis project Ga0065711, IMG submission 59098) | Hoatzin crop microbial communities from Cojedes, Venezuela - Epithelial fraction 12 v2 (version 2) | ecosystem: Host-associated > Birds > Digestive system > Esophagus > Crop | place... | reverse complement strand
GACGGAGCACTGGAACAGGCTGCCCAGGGAGGTTGTGGAGTCTCCTTCTCTGGAGATATTCAAGACCCGCCTGGATGCGGTCCTGTGCAGCCTGCTGTAGGTGACCCTGCTTCAGCAGGAGGGTTGGACTAGATGACCCACAGAGGTCCCTTCCAACCCCTACCATTCTGTGATTCTGTGATTCTGTACCAGCTGAGACACCCCGAAAGGGTCTGCCAGGGGAGGTGAAGGCCTCTGGGTGCGACCTGGGCTTCCAAAACCTGGAAGGAACTCCAGCTTAGGGGAGAAGCATTCTGGAAGAGGAGGGAGGAGGAGGCACCAGAAAAAGCAATCCATGATGAGCACATTTCCCACTTTGATGGCCCAGGGTCTCAGTGCTGTGCTGATGCTCGGCAGAGTGGAGGCAGGGAAATCAATTTGGCTGGAGCCGGCACTGTCCCAGCCAGGCGCTGCGATCCCTTCCATCTACTGCCAAGGGTATTTTCTTCCTTTTTCTGCCACGTTGTCCAGTGCGTCTCTTGATTTCGGTGCTCCCCGCTTCCCGGTTTGATTCCTTACCACATGTCGTTCTAGCGTGCTTACCCGGCTGACGTCTCTGCCATGTGAAGGTGGCTGTGTTCAGTGGGTGCTGCCACACAGGTCCCCTGCTGGGAACGGCTGAGGGACGGCTGCTTGGTGGGCAGCTGCTCAGTGTCCCTCTGCAGCCCTGCCGAACGCCAGGCTGCTCGCCACGTCAGCTCCCAAACTTTTTACGAACAGCCAGAGGCTGATTGCCCCTCTTTGGAAAGGGCTGAGCACAGCAGAGAGAGAGAAGCTGAAACTACAGCAAGTTTTATCTCTAATTTCAGGTGGCTAATTTGAACACTTGGTTTTCCCTTGTATTTCATGCTTTGTATGTCCAGATTACAGCTCCCCTGCTTCCCACCACAGCACAGGGTGCAGATCTAACCCCTCATCTCGCACACCGGGTACTCCACAAATGGAGACTTCATCATCCAGGTCCTGGCAACCTGCACAAGTTTTGGGTTAAGCCATTTTCCTGGCATTCAGTCTGAGCTGTGGGGCAGCGAGGGATACAAATCGGTGTGTCAAGCCTTTTGCCTTAATCCCATGACAGTGACATCTCCCTCTGTCATCCTCAGTACCAGTGGCCACTCTGGGCACTGAAGGATGCAGGAGTCCTGATTGCAGGAGTCCTGATTGCAAGAGCCTAATTCTCTGTGCAAACCCTCCTGCCTCCCCCAGCACTGTCCATTTGGGTACCAGGGGATGGCATCTGTTTCCTAGTGGCTTTTCAGGCTTATCTCCCTCTATTGTGGAATGACAGCAACAATTTTTTCAAGAGCAGAAATGGGCACGTGTCCAGTTCTGGACCAAATCTTGAGCTTTCATTTTTTTTGGAAGTGCCTGTGTGTTTCCTCTTGTGATATGACTGCTGGCCCAGTAAGGGGGATTCAGAGAGCAGTGTCTGACATCCCCAGGTTTCCCTGCCTGCTGCCTCTCTGCATGATGCTGAGGAAGGACGTGAGCTCGGTCCAGCCCTCAGCCCAGGCTGCGTGTCTTGTGCCTGGCCACAGGGGCTGAGGAGGTCTGGCTGCCTTTCCTGCTTTCCCAGCGTTGTATCCCAGAAGTGAAGCCTACATCAGTATAGCTAAATAAAGGTGTGCAGGGGTTGGTTCATGTTCCCAAGACAAGGGGCACTAAATTGCTTGTATGTCAGCCTTTCCTCTAAAGCAATAGGGCTGTGCCTAAATAATACAGTCTTCGGTCTTCTCTGGGCCCCGAGGAACCAGCCCCTCTGGTCCTAAGGTGTGACTATGAGCCCTTGCACATTTTTTTTCCAGTTTAAAGCAACTGAAGTAACAGGAGGGCTGTGTTGCAGCTCACTAGAGCTGACTTTTATAGTATGAAAATTTATGGCATAGCACGATAGCACGAGGTACAGCTTAAAGTCTTAAGGGGTGGCTGAAGGTCCAAGGTTTGCTGGGGTAGCAGTGGAGATGGATGGTGGGGATAGCAGGAGGAGCCCAGGCTGATGCAGTGTTTGTCATCCTGCCTTTTGGTGGTAAGCCCTGAACCACACTTGGTCCCTGCTTTTGGGAGCGATCAGGTTGTGCCCCGGCAGTGCCTTGGAGAGCACTGGCTCATAGGCGGGTATGCTCCGTGCGTACGATCTGGGTCGGAGTCGAGGAGCAGAGGAAACATTCAGCAGTGGAGATGATCCAGTGTCCCTCACTCCAGCTCACTCCCTGGCTGTTTCTTTAGTGGTGTACTTGTACCCAGAGGCAGCAAACCCATCCGCACAGGTCATTTGATGGCAGCCCTCCCTTTTGCATTCCCAACACGGTCAGATTGCTGCTTTTTCCAGTTGTACTGTCAGCAGCTTTTGGAAAGCAAAAGGGAGAAACCCCTCTGCAAACAAAGATACAAGCAGAAGGAAGGCTGCCAACCTTTAAATGGTACTTTGGCCCAGCAGAGCTTTTGGCAGTGATGTTCACCAGCTGAGCTAATGGTGTAGCTGGTAGCTGTAGCAAACCATTTTTCACTGGGCGAATCGGCACCTGGAGGGATCAGAGGTGTGCACATTGCCAAGGGCTGAAGATGACCATGGCCTCTTAACAGGTGGTAACCAACCTCCCTCTCCTGGGGTGACTTGTGTGCCTTTCATGCCCATCTACTCCTGCTCCCTGTGTTATGCCCTTCCTCATCCATCCCAGCTTGTGGCTCCCTTTGCCTCTTCTGCATACTCGTGCTGGACACGTCCCGTTCCTATCCAGGCTGTGCCAGCGGGAGCACAGAAAAACCATGTCATGCTGTCAGTGCTTTGATTCCCAGCATCCAGCTCCTTTACTGCCTTTGAGAGCTCAGAGGAGCAAGCGCAGGGAAAACCTGGCTCCGTGCCCTGGGGTCTGCCCTGGGGTCAGCCCTGGCAGAACAGCCTGGACCTGCAGCGACTGTGTCCACCGCTTGCTCTTGGCTCTGCTAAGGCAGGAACCAAGGTTGCCCTTCAGGAAAGGTGCCCATTAGAGGGTTAGAGCATACCCACACTGGGATAAATTTGCAAAGGGCCGGCAAAAAATGATTCCTTTTTCCCTGGCAAGTGCTGAGATCCCCGATCCAGGCCCTGAGAATGCTCAGAAGAGGTGCTGGCAGAATGGTTTTAGCACAGACAAAACTGAAGTATTTTCTTCCAGCTCCAGCCAGAGAGCCAGCTGAATAATTTTTTGAAATGCTTCCCTAAATATTCAGCCAGAGATGTGGAAAACATCTGTACGAATATGTAAAAGAAAAGCATGTGAGGGCTCTGATGTGTAATGCAATGTATTCGAGAAGGTTAGGTGCAGTTATCCCCACCTGCTCCAGCTGTGCCACACAGCCCCAGCCTCTGCGTTTGTATAGGCTGGGTGTCCTTGACCAACACAATCAACCTCCAGATGAAATGTCATTATCTCTGCCATAGAGAAAACGTTTCACAGGCTCGTTGTGATGCTTGGTCATTTGAGTACCGAAGGAAGGAAAGCGTTACACGTGTGTTATGTATTGTTATTAACTCAGAGAGTTTCTGATTTCTCGTACCATGAACGATAGTCACAGATGTACAAGGGTCTGCACAGTTTATAACAGACGTAGGCTAGACTAAGGATAGTCTTGAACTTTCTGTTGGCTATTTTTAATCCAAAACCAGATCTGGAACTGAAGTTCAGTCTTTACTCTTTAGTTACCCAAATAATAAAATTAAGACCAAAACCAGAAGTTCAGATCATATCAAAGACTGTACCTCAGCCCCAAATTTAACATGCTGATACTTTTTCTCTTTGCTTTTAATCTACGTGAGGGACTTCCTCCTCCGCTTTACAGAAACCAGGTGTGTATTCTGTTTTGGCTGGTATTTCACGGCAAAGAGTATCCTGGTTTATGTGCCTGATCTTCATTTCATGAAACAAAAAAAAGGAAAAAGAAGCCAGTATTACTTGCAAGTATTAAAATGGCAGCAGTGGATGGAAGCAAGATTCAATGCAACGGAAAGCAGATTAGATTAAGCAAACTGTTGAAAATTTATTCTTCTGGTTAATTTTATCTGTAAAATTGTCCTAAAGACTAATATTGTCAATTCTCATTTGGCTCTGTAGGACCCTGCATGAATCCAAATCCATCCTTTTTTGGCAGTCCTTTTTATCACCAGTAGTACAGTGACATCTAAGTGTCAAGAAGACGGGCCAGTCGGAGCATAGAAAATTGATTTGAGCAGCACCATCCCCGCTTGGCGGGCTGCAGATAAACAGTGCAGCTAATATGTTGCTCCCGACCTCTTTGGGGCTGTATTTGAATATGATCTAATAGGGCAGCTGCTTCACTGGAAATGATGAAAGTAAAGTAGTCCCTGAGAAGTTTTGCTTTTCTTTTGAGTTTTTAAAAGGTGGGGTAGAATATTAAAAAAATCCTGACTTGCAATCATGAGGGCCTTACACACGAAGGCCTATGTGCCTTTTGCTGCTTAATGATTCTTTTTTTTAAACGCTGAAAATAAAGGAAACTAATCTACATTAGACATAAAGTCTAAAAGCACAATTAAGCTATCTTGGCTCTTTTTCTTTCCCAAAGCTTGCTTTCCAAAACACCCGAGTAATTGATATACTTGAGACATTGTTTTAGAAAAAATTTGCACGGGTGTTGATAGCAGTGGTGCTCAACACATCCCTCCCTTCGAGCTGCTACCTTCGGGGCTGCAGTCCCTCTCATTCCCACCATTGGAACGGAGCTGGACGCGCAGCGTGAGCCAAACCCTGCCCGCCAGTGCTGCTGGGTCAGCCAGCTCTTTGGGTGGGGACTGCACACGGGACCGGGAGCCCAACGCATGTCCCTGGTGGGCAGTGGCTGCAGGGCCATCACTGCGGCTCTGAGGCCACGGCACGGCCACTGCTGCCCAGGGCACCGAGCGGGCAGTCGGGTTACGCCGGCAAGAGGGTGCCCAGTGGCACTCGCAGGGGTTGCACGCCTGCGCCGGGGGTCTCTGTGGCCAAGGCTGGAGGACAGCCCCCCTTCTGCCCCATCCCCAGCCATGGGCAAGCCCTGGGCATGGGGCACGGCAGCGTTGGGCTGCAGCGGGCACGCAGCTCCGAGCAGTGAAGTGCTGAGGGCACGGAGGCAGCCCTGCTCCCTGCAGAAGGAGTGGGAGCTCCCATTTGCTTCGGGCTTTCACCCAGTTTCGGATGAGGGAGCAACGAGCGCAGAGTGAGGGAGGAAATATGCAAAAGGCAGAGCTCGCCACTCTGCTCTCTCTTCTCTTCCCGTTTTGAGATCAGGGGACTGGAGTGCTCCTGCCATTCATCCTCCCTCCCGCCTGCTCCCAGGGCTGCTGTGCTCCACGCAGTTTCTTCGAGTGCTGTCATCCCCGCAGCATCCGAATGCCTTCCAGTAGGGCATTAGGCGAAGTGACTAACATCTGTCACATGTGGCTCATTCTTTCCCTCAATCAGCCTCAATCAGCTTTTCTGCAGGCAGCGCTTCCTATCTGCAAATAACAGCCATCACGGGGGCTGGCACGATGGATGCTCTCTCCTCTGCTTCTCCTTTCGTAGCTTTATTCTGATTTTCTCCCATTGCTTTGCATTCCCTATTCATTTCGTCCTGCTCACCACCAGTACTACTATGATTTGCCTTTGTCTTCTATGCCCCCAAATCTTCTCTCCTCTCTTCCTTATCCCATTCCTTGATCCCTTTCGTCTTTCTTCCGTTTCCCTCCACAACTGCCTCCCTCTTCCCCTTTTCCCACTGTGCTGCCACTCCTCTATCCCCCATCTTCCCTGTGTCCAGTACTAGAACAGCTGGCCCCTGCCTCCACCCCATGTTGTGTTGTGCTGGGAGGAGAAACCTCGCAGACTGCTAGGTCCCACCAGCCCCTGGGGCTTCTTTCCGTCAGTGCCCATCATATGTCGATTCAAACTAAAGGCGTATGGAGGCAAAGGCAGCCATGTGTGGTCATGCACACAAGGTTCTACTCGCCATCTTGGGAGCAGACCATGATTAGTAAGTGGAAGGCTGTTTGCACCGCTGGCCTGCTCCTACCATGCTGGTGGCTTTTGACAAGGGTCCTTGTCCCCAATACCTTGTTCTTGCCTTCTGTAAAATGGACGCAGTGCTACTGACTGCTTGGGCTCAGCGTTTGAGGGTAGGAAGAAACCCTGAGGTCAGAGCGTGGATCCCAAGCCCTTCTCTAGTGGCAGCTGGGATAACACCAGAGGTGGCCGGGTTGAGCCAACTCAAACTTCAATTTGACCTCTGGTTCCAATCGAAGCAAACATCTCACTCGCTTTCCCTGCCTTTGAGACAGAAAACAATGCCTGAATTAAACATGAGAGCGGAGGTGCCCTCCCCGGTCATCGCATTCAATCCCTTGCGATGGGCGGACGAGGTGCCATATAATCCGTTTCACAAATGTATTGAGTTGGATGTTAAAAACAGGGAGTTATTATCCCTCCCCCACAAAACAGCTGATGCTTCAGAATATAGATGTGTGAGAAAGGAGCACAAGATGCTTTTTTTCTCAGCTGAAATTTCATCAATAAGGGAGAAAATTTATTGGAAAACTCCAATACTTTGCTCTTACTGAGCAGTCAGAAAAGTTTGAATTTGAGATGCAGGTAATTTTCTTAACTTAAAAGAATAAGCATATAGGCGTACAGAGAATTACTTATTTGGGGGTAATCTGTACAGTTTTTCTACAATATCATCGTAGATGGACAAATAGCAAGAGGGAGCCTTATTTACTGGCAGATGCTTTAACAAGAGCGTCGCCGGCACAGCCCTCTCATTTAGCAGAGACATTTGGTCCCGCACCTGCTCGGCTCCAATCTATCACACAGCGTCTTAGCGCTGGCTGCAGTTTTCGCAGACTGAAGTTCACCCACTTGTGCTGACTTTAACCGATGGTCAGCCAAGAAGAGACGGTTTTAAAAAATAGAAACATTTTGTGATTACAGACATTTTGCCTTTTCATTTTGAATGTTGCCTTGCTTCCAAACTTGCTCGTATCTCCTCCCTCTCTGAAGGAGTCGAGTAAAAAACCCTGCTTGCTGGGCTGAGCCTGAAAGGCATATCCCTTCCCCTGCCTTCAGTTTTTCATCGTGGATCGTGAATCAGGGAAAACCAAAATGTTCCTACAGCTCTGATCTTTGTTTCCAAGCGGTGTACGCTGAAATGCAGATGCCTGACCTGGGCTATGGCTCTGCACTGTGCTCCCACAATCAATGTGACTGGTTGTACGCCGTTTCCCATCCCATCTCCTGTCTGCAGTGTGTATAACCAGCATCGGTCCGCACTTGACGTGTTTTGGGATGCTGGTACTGGGACCAGAAGACAGGTTTGGGTGTGCCTGTTTCTGACGTACCCAACATTTCCCATGAATTCATGCCCAGGAAAATCACGTCTCTGTCACCTCAGGCTGATGAAGACATGACACAGGTTGTCCCCCACTGGGATGCAGCAGTGTCCTCGAGCCAGCTGGTGACTGTGGGAAGCAGCCCCCAGTCCCAAGCTGCAGCACGCGGCGTTGCTGCTCTCAGGCACAGGGGCTGCCTGCCTGTGGGGGACACCCAGAGGCACCGAGGGGGCTGGAGATGCCTCTCTCCAGCAGCCAGCATCTTGCCCCTCGCTCCTGCTCAGCTCCAGGCAACTGGCCTCCCTCCCAGGGCTGATTTCTTGCAAGCCTTGGGCCGGCTAGCGGTGAGTGGGGATCAGCAGAAAAGCAGCACGCTGGCCCTGTGTTTTGGCGCCTGATTCCTGGTGTTTCGTCAGCTCGGCCACTAGCAAGCACACAGACGGCAGGGAGGAGCGGAGCATCCTCTGGGAGCTACGGCTCCTTTCGGGCAGGTACCACTCCTGGCACCGCCGCAAGCCAAGCTGGCCTGGGGACATGCCAAATGGCAGTGGGAAAAGCGTTTTTGCCTCTTGCTCTTCGGTTCCTTGATGAGGCTGTGCTGCTGCCGAATTCAGGGTGTCGTCTCGGCTGGCGCTGATACCACCTCGATGGAGAGGCTCTCCTCCCTGCCGCGCAGGGAACTTGCCTTATTAGACAGATAAGATTTGTATTTCTTGTTGCTTTGTCATCTCAGCAGCGATGTGGGGTGGCGGGAGCTGGTTGCTCTGCTGGCGGAGGCGGTGGCTCTCCTCCCGTAGGCATTTAGTCTAGATCTGAAAAGGTGCACGCGAAACGCTGTCCCACACGCCCTCCCTGCACCGCACTCTAAGAAAGCTTTGTCGATAGAAAGAGCCCAAGGGATGCAGGGAGAGCCGGGAGGCAGCTGACCTCTGCCTTTCCCAGGAAGACGGGAGCTGGGACTGTCACAGCCTGATCCTTCGTGCGCCGCTTGTGTAAGGTGGTGTAAATCCTCTGCTCTTACCAAGTTAGACCACCGCAGAGCGGGAACCGGGGAGGGGAGAACTGGGCTTAGCACGCTGAATTCTGCTGCTGGTGCCACGCTCTCAGCATGACAGGCAAAGGGACTCGCTCTTACGCCTGGATTCCCTCTTCGGTAGAAGAAAGGAGTGTCAGGAAAGGAAATCAGGGTTAATCCAGGCAGCCGGCTCAATGGCTGGCACGGGTGCGCGCCTGTCCTTTGTACTGTCAGCTTGCAGCAATATCACACTCGTGCAGAGGGTGTTGCTCTGGGGCATCGGCGTAGAAAGAGCCAATCAAGCCCTATTTATCAGCTTTGCCTTCTCAAAGGCCGAGCTGACGCAGCACTGGATTTTGATTTTACCGACTTAACACCAGGATTTATGGGTCGTATCCAACCGCACATTGCAGGGCACCATCTAAATAAGTATTTATCACGTTGGAAGGGGCCTGGAAGGCGAGCGGCGTGCTTAGTGCTGTGTAGCCCCTCGTCCTTAAGTCAGCTGCACACAGGCAGCCTGTCACAAGGAGAGCTCACCCCTCACATTTCCATTGCTACGGATGGGCTGGTGAGTGGTCTTTGCCAGGGACACACATCTATCAGTTCAACAGCTGACGGGCTGCTCTCCCTGTGAGCGCCGTGCCTCAAGGCACCCAGGGCTTCACTGGGAACCTGAAGCCGTCCGCAGACCTGCTCCTGCCCAGCACTGCGCACCCTGCATCCATGGCAGTGACAGAAACTGTCTGCAATAGAATAGCTGGTTGATGCTCCTCAGAAATGCATGGCATCTTCTAGGCTGCACAGGGAACTCGGCTTGTGCATGAGAGAATGGGAATGGGGCAAAAAAGGCTTGGGGGAACCCAACACAACTGGCATGGGAGGGTAGTGTTTCGATGCCTGACACATATGCTGCTGATGGCATGATCTGTTGAGCATCCCAGCATTCTCACTGCTGACTGATGACACCTCCCTTGGCCATCAGGCAGGCAAAAGATGGAAATTGTCTTATTGCTTTTGATATATCCCCATAATAGGATTCAGTGGAGCCTTTGCTGGGGAAGAACTGCTGGTTCACATTTCTGCTCTCTTCTTTGTTTCCTCTGCTTAATCAGCATTAGGAGAGGAGCTAAATTTCCCTCCCTCTTCCTACACTGCTTGTACAACTTTGAGTTGCTGCGTTTTCCCCACGTGCCGGATATAGTGGAAAGTCGAAGTGAAGACCTCTATGCTAATCTCACAGTGCAGAAGATACGAGCATGAGAAATTCCTGACTTCAAATGAAAATATCCCTCTCCCTTCAGCCATATCATTTCAATAAACTACTGCCCCAGCTTTCCATGCCTCCTTCTTCCTTTCTGCTCTGTTATTTACTAGCCTAGACCAGCATGGGAGGAAGAGGTGTCTTATACACGGAGGTTAATTTCTTTACACAAATAAGCATTTCTTTCCCTTATTCCACACTCCTCTTTTTTTTTGTAACACTAAAACTCTCTGTTCTCCCACTAATAAGAAATCCCACATCAGACTTTTGCCTTTCAGCCATTGATTAGCTCGCGCATCCTCTCCGATGTCATCGATATGACTCAAACGTAACGTGGGACGGATTTGGTCCGAACCAGAAGAAGCCAGATGTGATACCAGGATGCACTGCCCCAGCAACTCGATCTGCAGCTCCGGTGGCAACCAGCCTGCTCCGGAGGGGCTCCGGCTGCGCCCCCAACTCGGAGCCCAGGGAAAGGGCAGCAGTGATTCATTAAAACCCCACCGCCATGCGCTGGCGCGCAGGCCCGAACGAATGTCACTGTTTTCATTACGGAAAAAGAGAGACCAAAGAGAAAACGTGACAAAGTACATCTCGCCTGGCTGTTGATCTTTAAGCAACAGTGTGATTAGCAGCGTCTTCCCTTTACATTTCAAAGCGCCGGAGCACAATGGCAGGGAGATAAACATCCAGAGGTGCTGCCTGCTGAAAGCCATCTTTCTGACAGCGCATTACCGCTCCTGCCTCCCTCACCGGAAAGAACATGAGGTTTTAGTCAACGATGAAAGAGAAAAAGCCACACTTTATCTACGGTAAACAGTTGCCTATTTGTATTTGTTTTTCTGCTGGTGAGTTCCGCCTTTGAAACGGCGCTCCCTCCCCTGCCATCCTTGTGCAGCCGGGAGGCTGAAGCCGCTTTCCCACGGAATCACCGGTCCCGACTCCTTCTCCGAGGGAGCTGCAGCTGCTGGGAAAAAGAAAACACCCCCGGCTCCTCTCTTCGCCTGCGCCAGGGGCTTTGCCTTTCTCCCCTCTGCCTCCCGGGAAGAGGCTGAACCCGCTCTCATGGGGCAGCCAAAAGCCAGCAACGAAGCCTCACCCTTCGCGCTTCCCGATCCAGAAAACGCAGCCCAGCTGCCTTACTCAAGAGTTATTGGCTACCACTTCTGCATCATCTTAGACAGGATTAAAAGAGAGAAAAGAAAAGTAGGAAAAAGGAGAAAAATCCTCCCCGCTTCTGAAATTATTCGCAAAGTCACCTTTTTAATGCTAACACACACAAAATGCGCTCAGCCACTGGTTTCAGCAGACCATATGCTGCCACTGCTGCTGGCCAGGTCCTAAGGGATGAATTTTTTTCCCCTTCAGCAAGCCTCCAGAAATGTCATAGAAATTTATATGCTTATTCACAGAGCCGATAAAGCAGAAAACCGGTGTTTCAGCTATTTTTGTTTTGCTTTGCAGATGGATGGTAGAAGACATAAATCTCCTTCCCACCACCCTAATGCCCTGCCTGGGTCCTTCTTTTGTGCCAAACCACTGGCCCTGCAGGACTTGCCTATGGTCCGTAGGCCAGCTCTCCTCTCTTCTTAAAGAGGAGCAGCAAGGCGAAGCAGCGGGAATCTCCCGCGATGTTGCTGGTGCCTCGGCTGCTGAGCTCAGGCACAGTTTTCAGCGCAGCCACTAAGGCTGGACAGCTTTTTTTTTACTGTCTTTGATGGAAAAAGAAAAGCAATCCGCACGCCCCGGGGCTGTCCCTGTTCCTACCCTCCCCGTGTGAGCGTCCCAGCTCTGACAAAATGCACGCTGTCCTCCCATGACGTTATCTGATGTATGCCCTGATTTATGGCGCTGTGCCACGCACCTCCATAAATCAGGGCAGAGCCCTGGGGGGAGCCCAGCTGGACCCCTCCCGAAGCGCTTGCGGGTTGCAGACCCGGGTGATATTTTAGAGATGTTTGACGTGTAACCTCAGGAAAAGCAATATGCGTAGGGGAGGGGGTGGGGGCGACCGTGGCTAAATCTCCCTCCCAGCTATATTTACAGCCACACATGCGATGGAGCTTGCAGCCCGTTGGAAAACCCGCCTCACATGGCACATCACGAGGGAAATTTAGGATTAGCGGCCGAGGCCTGCTGACCTGCTGACTGAAGGAGGGTTTCCTTCCCCAGGCAGGGCAAGCCTGGATGCTGCTGCAAACCCATCAGCATCAACCTCGATGCCCTCCCGTCGGTGCCAGAGGGGCTCGTTGCCCCCTGCCCCGGGAGAGCCCCTCCTGCGCCGGGAGCAGGGAAGCGGTGGCAGGGGCACTGCTCAGGAGCGGTGCAGCTCTCAGCCCCCGTCCCCAGTGCAATCCCCTGGTTACTGTGGTACAAACACCCCTGGGACACAGCTGCTGGGACCGCTTGTCCGCATGGAGAAATTAGGAATAAACCCAAACCCAGTGGGAAGAAAGGGTTGTGCCTCTGCGCCTCTCACAAGGAACTTGGCAGTTTAGGCAAACCGTCATCCTGGCTAATAACGGGCAGGCCAAATATTTAACTAAGATCTCATGACAGCAAGGAGCTCGTCGGAAGGAAGCCTGCAGAAAGCAGGCGCTTTCCCTCCAAAGTCTGTTTTCTCCTTATTTAAAAAGGAGGAAATAGGTCAGCTGTCGTATCCGCCAAGGTCAGAAGCTCAATTTGTATTTTGGAGCCCGGGAAAGGTGAATGCACCACAGCTACACTCCTGATGGAAACAATCACTCATTCTAATAAGGCTGGCAGAGGCTGGAGCCTGCCTTGTTCAGATACAATTATCACAGCCCGGGTGTCAGATTACTGAATCTATTAGCTGGGAATCAGATGTTATTTCAGAGCAAGACAGCCATCCTACAAGCAGTTGTGATGTACCTCATGCGTGACACCCGGGTCCAGCTTACCCTGCTGGTACGGAGAGGTGGGAGGGGGGCAGGACCGGGACGCAAAGCCTGTGGCAGTGACCTCCGGACACAGCTACATCTATCAGATCGTGACACCAGCATTGTGATAACTGGGGAATATCGTTACCAAATGACCCAATTTTCTGCAAGAGAGGAGATCCTGAACTTGTTGTAAATGCAGTGCAGGGGTGCGGTGCAGGCCGACTGTATCCCTCCCGCCTGCATTAGCCAGAGATGGGGGTAAGGACCCGGAGTCAGCGCTCATTTGCTGCCCCGGAGGTGTCTGGGGAAGCCTGAGCAGGGAAGCAGGGGAGTGATGCTCGAGTCGGTGGGGAACTCTTTGTGTGGGAGATAAAATAAGAACGCCTGTATGCAAGAAGAAATAAAAATTGCTGGTTAACAGAGCATTCCCACCCCAAAACACAGCTTAATAAAATATCTATGCTACTTTAGCAAGAATAAGAGGCACGCATGCACAGTTCTGGTGAAGCCGCTCTCAGAGCAAGCCCAGTCATCCTCAGACCTGGCACCAAGCGGGCAGCTCCCCACTGCCCCCCCTGCCCCATGACTTTTTCTGGCAGCAGGCAGTTTTGCTAGTGATGCCCTCCCAGTCTTTTTTTTTTCTGTCCCCCACTGCAGAGAGAATCACCTTCTCTGCAGCATGAGAAATGAGCTGCCACAAACCATTTTAGCTCCATCACCGACATCGCTGGTTCAGTGGGATGTATCCAAACTCCCTGGCTCCATCCCATCAATCCACAGAGGCTACAAGTTCCAAACTTGTTATTTTGTGCTTCTCGGTCCCCATCTTCATTTTAATCACCCTCTTCCTGTACTAGGGGACAGGGTATTTTCCACGCAACCCAAACACTCGCTCAGTGAACCTCATTGACCCCCGGGAGGACCACAGGGAGCAAGAAGGCAACAGGAGGGAGAAGTAAAGTCATAGGCTCAGGACTGTATGTGCTAATTGTCATTCAGCTGGTTTTGCCCTGTAATTCTCCATGTTTGCATGGTTGCTCTTTTGTTTTATTAACATGAGAAAGTTATCATCAAATCGAGAGGCTGGCTTTGGGACAGGTTTCCAATGAGGCTGGGACAACAGCAGCATGAGTCATGGAGCACACAGGGGCTGTAGGTGCCCGTGAAGGGCCACCACAGTGAGGATAAGGATGTAGGGTGCAATCTAACCGGTTGTGAAATGCAGCTGTGAGCAAGCAGAACAGGATCTCCGGTTGGGTTAATGGCGAGGAGTCTGCCCAGGCATAAAGAAAGTTGCTTTACCTGCTGACAGCGTGATTATGGGCCATTGTAACATCTCCTGGTAACTTGGAACGGCACAACAGGCCCATCTCTGGAGGAGATGTCATTGACTGCATGAGCAACTGTTTCTTGGATCAACTTGTTTTCACACCAGCACAGGAGAAGACAACTTTCAGGGTAATGAGATGTGACCAGCGTTGATGGAAATCCTACACCACCTCCTACGCTTGGCAAGGGAGAGCTGTGTGCAAGTATAGCTCCTCAGGGACTGCCACAGAGGTAATCCTGTTTGGAAACAGGCTTATTTAAAGTTCAGCATCATAACGATGGTTGTCAGCAGCAGGCTGAGAACCAAGGACGAGTGGAAGAAACAGTGGCGGAAGAGCAGACAGCTTTGGCACCTTCCTAAATATCCTGGTACCCTTGAAAGAATTGCGTCAGGTCAGAGAGCCCAGAGCAGTGTCTTCTGGGTCAGACTTGCCACCCTACCACATAATACTCAGGACACAAATCCCCCCCCACCTCCAAGCCTTACTGGACACCAACACTGCCTGGGGGAAGCAGAGCAGGATATGAAGAAGATACCCTGACCAGAAGGTGTGTGCAGCCCTGAAGCACCTAACAGGGAACTAGCAAATGCACCACCATAGCTGAGGAGCATTTTCCATTTAGTATTTTCCTTAGAGGACAAAGCAGCCAAAGGCTGCCCAAAAGGGCAGGATTCGTGACCTAACTCCAGACATGGGCCATGGAGAGGTGGGACAGGGAAGAGTCCCAGATACACAGCAGATTCTTCTGCCTTAAGCCCCAACCAGCTGGTGACTGGCAGGCATTCCTCTAACCGAATGAAACAGGGAGTGGGGCATTTGCCCCAAAGAGGCTGGCAACGCAGGAGGTCCCAGCCCCACAAGTTTAACTGGTCACAGGACACACTGCAAAGGTGGCAACAGGAAGCTGACATAGCACCTTCAAGCTCTTTCTCCTGCTGTGCTTGCACACAAGAAGGGAAATGCCAAAATTTGCAGGACGAGGAGTTGCAAGAGCTTTCCTTTATTACAGTAACAGCTCCCCAGAAGAGGAGACCCTTGGGTGGTCCACAGAGAGTGCCATGCTGTGCACCACTTGTCCGTCTAGCCGAACAGTGTGAGTCCCCATCTTGGCCAGGTGGGACGCTTGGGGGGTAACTGACCACTCAGTATTACTGCGCCCATCGGGGAAAGTTTTCACTCCAGCCCAAGCACTCAGCTGTTGGCTTGTGTCCTGAAGCATGAGGGCTAATGCCCCTTGCACGTTTTTACCATAGAAATAAAAGAGAGGAGGTATTTTCTGATTCAGTGGGAAACAAGTGAATAATAATTCCGTGAAGCCGTGTAGTGGAAAGAGAGACTTTGAGCGCAACAAGAATCGGGATTTTAAAATTTCATCTGCACAGCAGAAGGTCCTGCCAATTGAACCGTTTCCAGTAAACAATCTGCTAAGTCTGACAGTTTGAAGGAATACCAGACTGCCAGGAGTGAATAGGCTGGGATTTTTAAGAGGTTTATTTTTCATCTGAACACTTTTGTTTGTGAGCAACAGCTTAAAAACCAAAATGCATGCGCAGGGGCGTTAGCAGCCAGGCAGAGGGCTTCCCCGCCAGCCAGCCAGGGCTCCAGAGGGAGTGGGGGAAAAGGGCTGTGCTGGTGACACGACGTGCCCTGGGCTGCCCAGCGTGCGAGGCCACGGCACTGCGCTATTGGGTCTGCACCGAGAGAGCCCCCCTGATGCCCCTGCACTCCTGCAGAGAGCTTTGGGCTGAGACCAATTCCCCTCGCCACTTTCGGCTGCCCTGCATGTGGGAGCACCAGCTGTCTTTGCTGAGGCAGCAGTCCCCGGAGGGACGCTGAGGGCAGCCGGCCAGGACAGGAGGGGGTGGAGGGGACTGGCTGGAGGTCAGGGCTCGCAATCACACGACTGGGGCAAGCACGGCAACAGGCTGATGCTCCCTGTAGCTCGGGCTGGAGAGCGCTTCCCGACGCGGCCGAGCAGGGATGCACAGCCATGGCACACCGCCGGCATCGCCTTCTCCCAGTGCGGGGGAGCTTTATTTCTCCGCTGAGAGCGCGGGGACAAGGAGGTGTCTTACCACCGGGTTAAACACCTCCGCAAGGAGGTATTTAGTACAGGCAGGACTCCCCCTGCCCAAGTTAAGCCAGGAGCAGGGATTAAGGAGTTGAGCCTCCATGAAGGACAAAGTCAGCAATGGCCTTCTGTGCACGGCTCCATGTCAGCTAGCTCTTGGAGAAGAGCGGCTGACGAGAGAGGAGGTGCTGGCTGAGGTTACGTGGGAATTGTCTGGAAATGCACCGCGTGTGACAGGAGGTGCACAGTCAGCGCCTTCCACACACGCAGCCCACACAGCATCCAAAACCAGGGACTGTCTTGAAGGCACGCTGCTGCCCGTCTCACAGCCAGGATTTGGAGCCAGGCATGGAACAGGATGGGATTATTTTGGGCCTGAATATATTGATGTCTCGAACCTTTCCTCTTCTCTGTCTCAGCAAGGAAAGAGAAAAAAGGTTTTGAGGAGAGTTGCAGGCTCATCTGGGATTGAGAAAACATCCTGAAGTCTGTTTTCCTGGTTCAGACCAGAGGATCAAATTCATGAGGGTATGGCCCTGCCTAACTTGTTTTGAGACAGGATCCTCACATTCAGCCTAGTCTCACGAGACTTTTTTCTGGTAAAATATTTCAGCTTGAGCTGGTAAATCTTCCAGGGACTTTTCAGATTTTAGTGCCTACCGTCTCCTGACAAACACCACCCGTGCAGGGGAGAAGGGGCTTTCCTGGTGCGCACGCTACAGCACCCTTCTGTTGCAGAGCATATAAACCACTGCATGTACGGCTCAACGTCTGTTTGAAAATACATCATTTCTTCATCCCTCCACTGCTCCTCCTTGGCAGCTGCTCTACACTCCTTCAGCTTTCCTACCTGTTCTCTTTTGTAGAGGGATTTCTAATTGGACAAACGAGGAGTTCCTTAATCCTATTCCTGTCTCAGTGACAACCCTGCAACATGCCCCTTTTGCTAGAGCAGAAAATCAGTGGGTCATGAGAATTGTCACCCTACTTTTTCCAAATGCAGTTTAATAAATTTTCCCCTAAAAATCCGGGTAGGGAGGGTTTTGGCGATTGTTTGCATTTCTGTGAATTCAATAGAAAAAAGCAAGCTTATTGCTTGCAGCACCAAGGAAAGTGTAGCCTGTGCAAGCAGAGGTGGCTGAAAGCACCGGAGGATAACAGCGTTGCAACAGATGCCTGGAAATACAGCCCTGGTTGTTCGGCGAGGAAATCTCCTGGCCCAGAATATGTCTGACTCGTATGGAGATGTGGGCCGTGTGCTCCTTTTCATGTGGCAGAAGCTGGTTTTACAAGCACCAGGGCTTGCTGTCAGTGCCACTGCTGGTTGTCACCAGGAGAGTGTAGCTGCAGCTCACCTGGGTTTGGAGTTGGAATGGGCCAACAAATCACTTCCACTGAGCCCAAATGCCTGTCACCACACTGCTGTGGTCCACAGGGTAGGAACTGGCCTTTTCTGTTCAGAAATACTTGAGAAGCAAGGACTAGAGACTAGGCAGGGAGTGAAGCCTGGCTGGGGGCCAGGCTGATGGAAAAACTGACATCCAGAAGTCTCAAGCAGTAGCATCTGGAAACAGCGACAGTGAGGCTGAGATAAGAGGGGCTGTTTCCACAGCTTCCCACGAAATGGGGATATTCGCAGCTCTGAAGCCCAAGGCTGGCCCTTCTCTTAGCATGGCAACGCCATCCCCCTCCATGGGTGAGGTGTCAGCCCGATGACATGTCACCTAACTCTTGACCGGGTGCTTGGCCTGGGGAGGTGAGAATCTGCAGCCACAGGCATCGCAGGGGAAGACCTCAGTAGTGTCTTGTAACTAGTCCTTCCCAGCTGTTGGGTGTAAAATGAGTGAGGGAGGTGAGATCTGGGTTAGAAATCCAGCACCTTCACTTTAACACACCTGAAGTTGCCCTCTCAAGGCTTGTCATGGTCACTTTATGGTGTAGCCTGTTTTGCATCATACACTCTTTTGGGCTTTTTTTTTGCATGCTGCTGCCCATTCTTTTTCACTTCAAACATTGAAAATTAAGCCTGAAAAAATACATTTGGCTGCAGTACACTGCAGTAGAGAAGTTGGGATTTGACCTCCATGACTTTATTTTCAAAGTATAGGACATGTGGGTTGTCTCTGTTGTACCTCATCCTAGGTACTGAGTTGGTGACCAGTTTGAAAATGTGCCAAGCATTAAGCAGAAAGATTTAGAGAGAATTCCCCAAAATGAAAGGAAGCGAAACCACTGGGCACTGCTTGGCAACACTCTTAGGACTGACTCGAGACATCATTGTCACAGGAGAGCATGAATTCTTGCCCTCTATCAGAGATGAACCAAAGCCAAATGGCATCTGCCAGTCTCTGTTGATGCCTTTCTCTGTCTCCACCAAGGGAGAAAAGGGGCTTAAATCACCCCAAGGCCCTGTCAGGCGTCATGGCATCTGGTACTGGTGTTGGTGGTGCCCCACCACAAGGAAGGCTTGCCCAGGGGAAGTGGTGGAGTCACCATCCCTGGAGGTGTTCAAAAAAGGTGTAGCTATGACACTTAAGGACATGGTTTAGTAGGCATGGTGGTGATGGATTGACAGTTGGACTTGATGATCTTAGAGATCTTTTCCAACCTTAATGATTCTATGAAGAAGATGGGCCCAGGCCGCAGCTTGCTCCATTTCCCCTTCGTCTGAAAGACCAACCACCCTCCCTGAGCACGCCAGGGCCAGCATAAAGGATTCAGGGGCAGAGGCAGGGTAAGCTCAAGGGTGAATGGCTATCGGAGGTGCTCCGGGTCTCAGAGGATGTTGCATTGAATCAGACTTTCCCTTCCCACCACCTACAGGGCTGACAATAGTCCTGGGAGGGCTGTGCACGCTGCTAAGGGTACTGGGGGGGTAGTAAGGAAGGATCATGAAGCGAACAAAGGTGAATTCAAGGCAGGAGCAGAGATGGGTCTTGAGACCTGTTGCTGCAGGACTAGCTCAGAGGAAAAGCTCATTTCGAGCTGCCTTGTCACACCAGCACTGATGCAATCTTAGTGGTAACACTAAACATTAAGGGGCCTTTTGCCTATCCACCAGGCCAGTAACTGCCACTGTTTCCCAGAGCTAATGTAAATTGAGATCACAATTTTCTAATTTACTTCAGACTCTCCTGTTTTTATGTTTTTAATGTGAATAAACATGGCTTTCTTTCCAATGTACTAGACACTACATTCTTTCAATGTCGCCAGTCTGTCCCAGGGCCCAAGTGTCATAGAATCATAGAATGGTAAGGGCTGGAAGGGACCTTGAAGATCATCTGGTTCCAACCCCCCTGCCATGAGCAGGGACATCTTCCACTAGACCAGGTTGCTCAGAGCTCCATCTAACCTGGCCTTGAACACTGCCAGGGAGGGGGCAGCCACAGGTCCTCTGGGCAACCTGTGCCAGTGCCTCACCATGCTCATGGTGAAGAATTTCTTCCTAATATCTAATCTAAATCTGCCCTCTTGTAGTTTAGAGCCGTTCCCCCTTGTCCTATCACTGCACACCCTTGTGAAAAGTCCCTCCCCATCCTTCCTGTGGGCCCCCTTCAGGTACTGGAAGGCTGCTCTAAGGTCACCCTGGACCCTTCTCCAGGCTGAACAGCCCCAACTCTACATCAGTGTCCCGAACCATCATATCATGAGACTTATTTGGAAAGGTGCTTTCTGTGATTGCCAGATCTTCAGCACCCTTAAGTTTCTGGCCTAGCAGAATTCAACTCTTTCAGGGTTTTCATTGTTACAGGGAAGAAAAAAGAGATTTCTCTTTCAGGAAAGGAAAGCTGAGATTCTTGCTGCATGTCGCTACTTTTTGGAGGAAAAACACAGTGAAGTGTAAGGCTGGTGATTAAAACACAAGAATTGGCAAGTGAGAGACACAAGCGGTGCTTGGTGCTCTGCAGGGATGCTCCAAATCACCCTCCTGAAGGGATGCCAGCGTTGCAGCTCTGTGCGGGCCAAAGCACGAGAAGCAGCCAAGTCATCAGACCAGGAGTGAGTCTTCAAGCAGGGATCTCCTCTCTTCTCCAGTTTTGCTGTGTCACTTAACCAGGACCCCAGCCCTACAAATACGTGGTCACACAAAGTATTTTACGTACTTTATCAGTTCCCCTGAACTCTGGGAGAGGCTGACGCGCTGAAGCACATGGAGTGTTGGAGATGATAAAGGCAAGCAAAGGAGCAGAAAAGCTAATGGGTTGCCTTCTCCCTCCTGCTGCTCCGTGGAAAGCTTTTATCTTTTGGACTCTCCCCTCTCCTTCCCGCACAAACAAGCCTTAGGCCAGAGAGCATCTCTACATGAGGAAAAACGCTTCACCAGCATAGGTATAGCAGCAATATTATGACGGCAAAGTGCTTTGACACAGCTTATAGCAGTTAAACCCTGCTAGCAGAAGCCCCCCTTCCCTAGCATAACTTCCCCTGCACTAAAGCCTTCGTCTGGCACAGACACACCGCGCCCCAATGGTAGCCGTGGTATTTATCCACGTAGGTGTCCAGAGCAGCAGGGCTGGTTGTGAAGGGGGGACGGAGTTTATTTCTGCCTCCCCAACGAAGACAACACGCAAAACTCCTGGAGTCCCAAACGGCTTTTCCAGCTCCTGTTACCTGTCTGGGTTTCCCTTGCGCTCCAGAGACAGTGTCACCGTGATGCCGAGACGCATAGCTCACCACAATTTATATCTGGACCCAGCCAGTGCAGAGTCTCAGCCCTCTCCAGCTTGCTCATTATTTACTGCATTCTGCTTGCTGACTTAATAGTGTTTTGTCCTGTCCTTGAATCCTGCGTGGATGGATTCAGAAAAAAATCAATGTGCCCTGACCAGCAGGCCTGCTTCCTGCAGCGCAGGGGAATTTCCAAAGTGCCACCATTTCTAGTATTTATTTGTTTCCTTTAAGTTATTAGCATGACAGGGCTAATTGTGACATTTCAGGTGCATTAAATCTTGCCTTCCACGCTCTTAAAGCAGTCGGGGAAGAAAAGAGCAGGAGTTATAAAAACAGCACAAATAAATACTAGCCTCCAAAATGAAAAAGAATGATGGCACGAATAAAAGGCACACTAATCTGTGCCCACCTTGCTTATTTATAAAGCGCTACCACTGTGATAACGAGGTCCTAATGCAAAATGAAGGAGCAGGAGCAGGGTACCTGAAGAGTTCTCCACTGTGGCTTAATTAGGCAGGCAGCTACAGATTCCTCATCACCACTGCCATGATCAGTGGGCACTGGTGAAGAGTGAGCATCAGCATGGCGAGACCTCAGGCCAGCCAGGGCTCCATACCGGGCTGTGCTGCCACAAGGTCTGGTTTGTCAGAAGGATGTGGGGCTGTTCAAGGGACCATGCTGGCACGGTGCTGGGTTGGGGAGGTGTTTTCTTTACATTCCTGTGCGACATGGCCGTGCTGGCAAAACTTTAAAGCACAGCCACCTTCACGCTGTGGCCTCCTTGTCCTACCTATGCAATGCTGTCTGCCTGCTGGCAAGGAAACCGCTGTGTGCCGTGGGGCCATGTGGGCTCACCTGCTGGTGCAGCGCCTGGGACACTGAGGGTTAAAACATTTAAGTATGACATTTAACAATAAATGGACTCATCTGGTATTCACAACTCTTTTATTCAAAGCACAATATTTATAGTCACTACAGCGCCCTAAATCTAGGGCGTAAAGGCTATCCCCTGACAAGGTTTACAGACTCGGGGGATATAAAGGAGCAGCAGCACGTTTCCAGGGGTCAGGGTGTGGAGGATTGCAGCTCTGCTTTGGTGCCGAAGCTTTGCTGGGGCGGGGAAGATGTGGAGAGCGGTTTCTCAGAGAGCTCTTCTCGGTGGGTGGAGAAGCCCTTGGACATGAGGGCTCGGTGTTGACACGATGCAGAGCTGCCTGGAGATGAGCTGGGGCTGGTGGCTGCCCTCAGCACCCCATGTCCAGTCCCACCCCTGGGCCTCACCCCTGGCGCTTTGAGCCCTCAGGTCCAGGCTCCTGTTACAGAGAGCACATGCAAACTGCACAGATGCTGCTGTGCATATCCCATCAGCTGCTTCGAGTGACTCTCCCACAAGAATAAGACCCTTCTGCCAGTTGCTTCCTTACCTCGCTGCCCCAGACCTCGTCATCTTGCTCTGCATCCAAAAGCTCAGCCGAATTCACCCAAGAAAGAGAAAGCAACAGCACTGCCCCAGGGAAAGATAGCAGAGGGGATTTTAAGGAGGCAGAATCACAGAATCACAGTGTTCGGGGTTGGAAGGGACCTCTGTGGGTCATCTAGTCCAATCCCCCTGCCAAAGCAGGGTCACCTACAGCAGGCTGCACAGGACCTTGTCCAGGCGGGTCTTGAATATCTCCAGAGAAGGAGACTCCACAA
>Ga0065711_1012436_pt1 | contig 22328 bp, 17 predicted proteins | sample Hoacrofraction12_FD_59098 | JGI IMG/M metagenome (GOLD analysis project Ga0065711, IMG submission 59098) | Hoatzin crop microbial communities from Cojedes, Venezuela - Epithelial fraction 12 v2 (version 2) | ecosystem: Host-associated > Birds > Digestive system > Esophagus > Crop | place... | reverse complement strand
GCCGTTTGATATAAGAGCTTCCTCTATACATATACATACATATATATATATATAACCACCAGAAATTCCCAGCATCTCTCAACAGCAAAATCAACTGCGCACGTAACGTTGGCGTTCCATTTCCACCTGAAGGTTTGTCTCCCAGATTTCTGGCATTTGGCTTGTGCAAGCGTCCAAGACCGCCAGCTTCCCTCCCGCAGCTCCCTCCCACAGCTCCCTCCCGCAGCTCCCTCCCGCAAAGCCGGCGTCTCCGGGGAAGGAATCGGGAATCGCGGCCCCGCCGAGCCCCGGCAGCCACCCCCGCAGCGCGCCGGGCCGACCACGGCTCTCGCAGGACGCCAGCGCTGCCGAATTCCCCGCCGCTTGGCCAGCTCCCAGTTACTTTTCTTTCGAGACATTTTAAGCAGTCGCTGGCGGAATGACAGACTCCAAACCAGGTGATTTCCACTACGACACAGAGAAGCGGCGTCGAATAATTAAGCGTGTTAAGTCTATACAGACCTTACACCATAAACACTCGTACTGGGGGGGCTACGTTTCAGTGCTCCAAGGTTAATGCGAATTTCAAGAGCATCCGGAATTATTAACGTGAGGCAGGGGCTGCAGAAGCCCCCCTGGCCACCTGGCAAGAGTCTCCCGTTGAACACACCACCAGTCGCCAGCTGCATCGGGTACGGAAAACCGGCAGCGCCAAGGCCATTTCCCTCCTCTCCCGCAGAGCGCATGCGGCACAGCCGCTGTGCCCCGGCCCCGGCGTCCCTCTGCGCCGACGGGACGGGGACACGGCTTCCCCGGGCTCCTGCCCCGGTCTCAGCTGCCACGGAGGGGTCCGCAGGCTCTGCTCCCCCGCCACAGCACGGCTCCGTGTTCACCTCCCCGCAGCGCGCTCCAGCCTCCCTCCCCGGCAGGCGTTTCCGCTCAGCCCGCGGGCCGTGCTCGCCCAGACCTCGCAGGGGATCGCGTCGTAAGAACACCATGAGCGCTAATATCTAAAGCAGTTTAAAAATATTACAAATCTAAAAAGAAGACTAAAAAGGTCACATGGCTCTAAAACACCACTGCATGGAATCAGCAGAAATCTACACCCCATCGGACACCACCGAGGCTTACAGAAACAAATTTATATACAGAATAATATTTCAGAATTTCCTACAAACATCACTAAATGAAACTGGCGTTTAACGGGTGCAACGGCCCTCCGCTCGCTTCAACTGCTCGCACTCCAGCGCGTCGGGGGCTTCCCCACCCCGGGGAGGGGGCACGGGGCACGGCTGGTCCAGCCCCAGCTCCCTCTCGGTCAGCTCGGCCACGGCCGGGAGGGACGACGGCCCCCGAGCACCCGGCAGCAGCTTTCCCTCCTCATCCTCAGCGACGAAGGGCTCCCTGCACGACACAGCTCGGGGATGCAGTCAGTGGTCCCTAACGCCAGCCAGCGGAAGCTCTCCGGATCGGATTCTCCCCGAGCTCCGTGTCAGGAGGAGCGACAAGCGCTGAGAAAATCAGTGCTGAAGAGGTTCGACGAGCTGGGTGGAGGCAGCCGAACCACCGAAACTCGTAAAAAATGATACAACTTTTAACAGAAAAATAAATAACAACACCAAAGCTCAAGTTTTAATTCTGGCAACGCGCTGAGCAGAGCTCAGCAGAGCTCGGGCTGAACCGTGGAAGGAAACCCTCTGCAGGTAAAGCCGCCGCGCTGGCTGCAGCTCCACCGCCCAGCGACCCTCCGCACCGTGTTCCTAACCACGACTTCCAGCACAGCTCTGCGTTCACTGGGATGCAACTGGGCCGTTCTGAAGTGCAACTGGTGTCAGAGCCCGGGACGCCCCGGTACCCTGCCTACAAGGGCAGAAGAAAAGCGGGCATTCGCCTACTTGCCTTCTGACAGCACGCGTTTCGCTTTAAAGCAGCAATGTTTAAATAGCCGTCTTACATCGTCCAAGAAGAACGACATTAATACACAGTAATTTGAAATTCAGAGATTATAGAGTGACATGGGCAAACTTAAAACAGTTTCAAACCCCACGACTGTTCACCTGCAAACGCGTTTCCCTGTCGCTCCCTGCAGCGGGGATCTCGGCGCCGCTCGCCGTGGAGCACCCAGCAGACCGTGCTGGCACGGGACCGCGTGCAGACGCATCGACTGTTCGCACACCACCCCTGACGCAGCCGAAAGGAAAGCAGCCTCTCCAAACCCATGCCTCGCTAAGCAAGGAAGGAAAACAGCGAATTTGGGTGTCGCCTCTTCCCAAGCAGCGCCCAACATCGGTACCGGCACCGCCTCCGACCCTCATCTGCTCCCCACACCGGGGTGCCGACGGCAGGAGCCCGCGGCGCGGCGCCGGGTGCGTCACGCACCTCCCTGGAGCCCCAGCCAGCTTGGCCAGCGCGGTGGAAGCAGCCCAGAGGGGTTCAGCAATCGAGCGTGACTCCAAATTAACACCGACACCCAGGCCCCCGCACCGGGGGTCGCAGCGACAACCGGCAGAGCGGGCTCCGGGTTACCCCTGGATGAACACGGGGACACGGAGCGTCGGAAGCACAGCGAAACAGCTTCTTCCTCGTTCCACCGACTCGCTGCGACCAACTCTGCTCATTTACAAAGCCAAAAAACCCCCTAACACTTCTGTTTTCCTTTTTTTTTTTTTTAAACCAAGAACATAATTTGCACAGATAAGGGCAATTCTCACCAGTGAGTTTTCAGGGGACAAAGCCTGCAGCTGTTCCAGCATATTCCAGCGTGCAATTCAACGTCAAGAGCAGGCTCCAGGCAAAATTTATGAGGAGAGCCAAGGTGACATGATTTCTTTATGTCTAAAAATTGCCTTTCATTGCAAGGGGTCAAACAAAGACTTCAAATAAATAAGGACCGCAAGCCAAATCATACATGCCTGTCCTCAAGGCCACCCAAAAGAGTCTTCCAGGCAGAAAATGTTAAAAGTATCTTCCAGTAAGCCACCAAGTTTCGGGTCTAAAAGGACTATCAACAAGGAAGAGATGACTTCAGTGTGCTACGAAATCTAGCCAGTTCATTCAAAGTAACATTTCTTTTTAATTTCTGAGACCTGATGTGGCATCACATGCTTATTCGCAACGAGCTCACGTGCAGGCCCCAAACATCTGCTGGCACCGACGGCTACCGCGCAGTCCGACTTCGCAAACGTCCCTCGCTTGGCGCCGAGACCGTGCTAAGAACATCTTCTTCTACCAGGATGATTAACACGGTTTCACGTCAAATTTTACGTGCTCCACCGTTTTCAGCTGCTGCACAGACAGCGTGAACACACACCCAGAACAACCCTCCGGCAGGAGAGCGCCCTTCGCTCTCCGGTGGTTTCCCTGCGGAGCGGCAGAGCTTCGCCCCACTCGCGCGCGACACCCGGACTCGCAGCAGAGCGGCACCAAGCGCCGCCGAAGCAAACCCCGGGTGGAAGGCCCTGGACAGCCTCTCAACAGAAACACGGGGGGAAGGCAAAGGGGAGATGGGGGACACAAAGGACAGCAGAAGCACGGAGATCTAAAAACACACAGGTCAAAATCAAAGAGGCTGTAATTAACTGCTAAAGTGCCCAGTGTAGGTTCTCCGGTAGCTGTTCGAGACCCTGACTTCGTGTCATCTAAAGCAAGATCATTAACAACAAAATAAACCAGCAATTCAGCAGCTGCCTAAAATGCTTTTTTAACAGTTAAATCTCAATAAACCACAGTTTCTAGAGCAGTATTCCAACATGATTCGGTTTCATAACAGTACAGGGAACCTTTCGATGGCTTCCCCACAGCTATTCTGAGGAAAAGAACAGCACTGGTGTAAACAAGTCTACACGCAAGACAATGTGCAAATTATACAATAGAAAGGTGTTTTGTTCTTAAAAAGCCATTTAAGTACTCCACAAAGATGTTCATGAGAAAATTAAAGAGCTAGTGTGTTATAAAAGCTTTAGAAAAAAAAGACACGTAATACCCCATTTGTCTATTAAAATCTCAAATTATCAGAACAAAATTTTTAAAGCCAAATTTTTTTAAATATTTATGCTGTTGCCTGCTGTCGGCATTTTACCCGCTTGCCCAGTGAAAACCAGTCACCCAGTTTCACTTTAAGATTCTCATGCATTCAGAAGAAGCTGCGCTATTTGGTCTCCAGCATTTCAGGAAAATGACTGAACTCAAACCTCAACACAACTGTGCTCGAAGTTCAGATCCCTCCGCCACCACCAAAGACGCCCGTTCACAGTTGGGTTTGTGGCAAACATCAGTTTGCGGTCACGTTCTCACAGAAGATCACCTCACACGTAAAGAGCTCTTCATCAATTTACTGTTCAAAGTTTGGAAACTCCTTTTTTTTTTTTTCGAAGGTAGATTTATTTAAGCTGAAAACCAGCGTTAGAGAGAATTCCGGCTCTGCAGGACTGGCATTTTTTGGTTCTTGGCTTCGTAAACTTGCTTAGATAACCACGCAGGAATAGAAGGAGGAATCAAGGAATTGGTTTGTGGCGCTCAAATGAAAATCCTGAACTTTCCAAGGTCTCCAACAGCTCAGCTGTATGCAAGAATGGTGGCTTCTGTGAAACTTTTAAAATCTCGGTTTTAGGCCAGTACCACTGCTTAAAATGCAGAATGTCTCCATCGCACTTATATTGTGACAACTCAGTACAGTACACCACAGACATTTAACGTAACTCCATACATGCTATAAAAAAAACAGGAGAAACAAAAAAGAAAGGAAACAAATAAGACCGTAGCTAAACTGCTTTAAATACTGCATGCTACAGCACTTCACGTATCATCAAGATACGACACTGAAAGGTGACAGAAGGCTGAAGGGATTACAAAATATTTTCGGCAGGTTGGAAAGCTGCCTTCTTACTGCGGCAGAATTATTCCCCCTCCCCATTCTCTACTTCTAATGTTCATGAATCTAGTGTTGAGTTGGCCATGTATTTTGTTTTTGATCCATTCTAATTACAGTGCTTCCTTAGCTTAGTTAAATCCGTCGGTGTGGTAGCTGGGGTGAGAGTCAGCTGTGAGCTGGGTCGTCTCTGTGGCTGATGCTGGCTGTATCACGATCGGTGCGTCTGAGGCCTCTGCAAAGCGAGACAAAAGGCTCAGCACACCAAGGAGAAAAACAGCATCGTACGTTTTGGTAAGTGTAGGTTACCTCTCCCTACAACAGTCTGACAACACAATTTTACACCCCTCTGCGAGCACAGCGTTAACTTACCGGTTTTTGGCTGGCACACAATACCATTCGACTCAAGTCTACACGTTGAACATTTCTAGTGTTTCCTTCTTCACGTAAGAGCAGCTGATCCTCGGCCACCACTCAGCAATGCCCATTAGAAACGTGATCAGAACACACACAAGGCTCTATGGTTTTTTAAATGATCAGTTTAATTCTACAGACCTAGCACTGTACCTTCACACACAGCATTAGATATAGCTGCTAGGGTAGCAGTCCCGTTTCCCTTCCGCCTGACACAGGTAAAGCTGCCTTGACACCCCCATCCCTTGGGGTAAAAGAGCTTCTGAGATCACACGTGTCTGGCTGGTGACTCCACTCCAGCAACACGGGAAGGAAGCTGAACAACGGGGACCTACTGCTCTGAACCTGACCCCAAGTTCCACGAAGACCCTCAGTGAGTTTTCAGCAACTCCGTCTCCGGCGTCAGCGCTACCCACGTAACTCTTGTGCCCCAAGTATTCCCTCGCCATCGTCTGCAACCCGAGAGCTGGGCTGATCTCTACAAAGCTCCTCACCCAGCTCACGAAGCCCTCGGACAGACACTGGCGGTCACGCTAGAAGCCTCACGGTGTTTTTACCTACCCCTTTCGTCTGACTGCAGCTGTGCCTCCAGGTCCTCTGGAGAGACGTAGTACTCCTGCTCTTCGCCTTCCGGAGGTTTCGGTTTACACTTCCCGCAGCAGCAATTACAGCAGCAGCACAGACAGCAACAGCAATAGCAGCCGGTGATGAGCCCGCAGAACACAAACAAGGCCTGCAGAAGACAGGAGCCCAACAAACATTCATAACCTGTGCCTACCACGCGTGGCTGCTGAGTTTGTGAGACTCAGCCGTGGAAACCAGAGACCAAAAATACAGCAATTTAGAGACAGAACTTAGGAGCTACTTTTTTTTTCTGTACTTCATCACCAAGATATATTGAAAAATATGTGCAAAACTGGCTGCGGCTCTCAACATTTCACACTGAGGTGAATACTGCCAACCTGGTTTACTTTAATTTTCCTACAATTTAGTTTTAAGCGGACTACATATTCTTCTATGAATTCTTCTAATACATATTATTCTGCTACATCTGCAAGAAGACACAGGTCTAAGAAGTGTCCCTGTATTAAAATCCAGAGGTACAATAGATTAGGACAGATTGTAGCTCGTGTAAATAACCCTGGAAATGGTTTACGCTAGCTAGTTACAGGTCGTGATGTACCTCTGGCAGGGACTTCGCCCTGCCCAAGGCTGTAGGCATGGCTGCAAAGCTCACCGTGCCGAAGTTCGGGGCGCCGAGGTTGGGTGCTGCCAACACGTGAGCAAGGCAGCTCAAAGCTAGCCAAGTCTGCCAGGCGCTCATCGCTGTGACAACGGGCAAAATTCAGATTTTCACACAGGTCATCGTGCAATTGTTTGAAAAAATAATTTTAAAGATGGCAAACCAGCAGGATGATATTCCTGTTCTCTTACTGCAGGGGAATCTAGAGATGGAGACGTTGCTGGCAAAGGGTAGAAAAATGAACGCACAAAAGCGAAATGCCAAGACCAGGAAAAGGTCTGAATCAGCCACAAAGCACCGTGAACAACCTCCTGTCACTGAATAAGTAAGTTGGTGCAGTTCTGGTTTCACACCTCAGTTTCGCAGTCACGTTGTCTTTTACTTACTCCTTTCTGTGCAAGCAGACTGCACTCGCAGGAACTCCGAAACGCAAAAGGCAGGACAATTTCAGTATGAGAACCGTGTAACACCCAACGCATAGGTTTTTTGTGCTTTTGAGTAAACGTGGTGATTTTAAAATGTACTACTTAAGAAAGACAGAAGCGTATTACGCTTCAAAATAATTCAAGTCAAATAAAACACAGTAATTCCTTGGTACTGGCAGCAGCACCATTTGCACTTTTATTTACCTTTGCCCACCAGCTGGACAGCACGAAGTATGTGTTCACATTTTCTTCACCAAACTGCTCTGCTACATACAGACCCAGAGAACCATACTTATCATAAATGTTTCGCTTTGTGGCGTCGGTCAATATTGCGTGTGCATTATTGATCTCTTTAAATTTTTCTGCCGCCTCTGGATTATCAGGGTTTTTATCAGGATGATATTTCAATGCCAGTTTCCTGCAGAAAGAAAAAAAGATATTTTTATAGATTAAAAACTGGGATTTGGGTTCCTGGGTTTTTATTTTATTTGTTTAAAATTCTGTAGCCTGTCACTCCAGGGAGACTTTCAAGTTCCAGTTGGTTTCCTTCATCTGTGATTCAGCTTCCCTGCTAACTCTTCCTCAGATGACAACAAAAGGCTACGGCACTGTCTAGCTTAGTTCACAGGACTGACTTCAGACTGTTGGATGAGGTCCTCAGAAATGCAATGGGAAAAAATAGAGACATTGAAGAAAAGCAGTACTCTTTTTTTTTACCCCTCCACTCCAGCGATTTCCACCAGTAAGTTTTGCTCCTGCTAACACAAAGACCAAGCTAGCAGAAAAAAGACACACCACAAGCCTAAGATATAGTACCAAAGAACAAATAAAAGCAAGCTGCCACAGCTAACCTGCAGTGTCTGAACACAAAAATAGACCAGACAATCGCTTGTGGTTAATTCACCAATTCCTGTGCAGGAACAGAGCACTTTTCAGTTCAAGGCTTGCTAGAATAGAAAAAGCTTCAGAGTTTCGAGATATCAGGAAATCACAACGTACCTCCCCTAATCAGGCCAGATCTCTTGCAACCAAATGACAGCAGTTTACAGTCCCCGGACATCTCTGAACATAGCACAAAAAAATCAGATTAAGTAGCGATAAACGTGCTAGTTCTGACATGGCCCAGGCTATTTATAGCAATCAGCAGAAATAACTAGCCCAACACCTCCTTATAAATGGAAAAAACCACTGCTTTGCCATTGGAGCCATTTGTGCTCCCAAGTAGAAAAATAACCCAGAATTGTACGCTACCAGCCCTCCTCCACCAAGAGAGGTACTTGCCCTCCTACAGAGAGCTACTGCGGAGGCCCGGATCTGCGAAACACGCGAGAAGGCTGCAGCCGTTCGCACAACAGCTTTGTGCTGGGGAAACCTTGGGACAAACACAAACCCAAGGTCTGTGCAGGCTCACGTTTGGAGACGCACGCAAGCACGGCACAGCGTTCCAACAATAAATCGAGCGCGCGCTCGAAACACTCGGCCTGTGAACGCCGCCGCGCAGGCACCGACCGTCCACAGCTGCCACTAATGCCGCAGCCTCCGCGAGGACTCAGTCACAGTTTGTATAATTACCGGGAAGTTATACAAACCTGGAAAGGGCTTAGCTACTGTCAGGCTGCAATAGAAAAATATTTTTCATTTCCCATTTCCTACCCGTACACAAACCCCAGGGCCCAGCAAAGGATGTTCAGATGGAATGAAAGCAAGCGGCGGCAGCCCTCCTCCTGTAACGGAGCAGTGGAGCAAACGAGATCAGATGAAGGTTCAGGTAAGCACGCAGCAGCTATGTTTCAGCCCAGGATCTAGGTGGGGCGTTCCTCCAAAGGTAAAACCGTCGCAGTTTTTTCCCCAGGAAGGCAAAACTATTTTCCAGTCGCTAAGGCTTGAAGATTACTGATCCAAAGTTCCAGTTAAAGGTCTCAGGAAGACACAGATAATTTTTCAGAATCTGTGGACGCAGTTTATTCACAGAATTCACCACGTAGTTGCCATCAGTACTAAAAATGTAACTTTGAAAGGGAAAAAGTTTTGGTAAATGTTGAAGCCTAAAAGGAAACAACTTATAAAGCAGAGTATCCTCTGTGCAGATTGCTGCTGACCCCTAGTGTAACGTTACACACATTGCCACTCATCCGACCGTCTGCGAGACCACCGCTCGCGCTCAAGGTGAAGAAGCAAAGGTATTTCAGCAGATTTTGGGGGGAATGTGGAAAGGGAGGGTGTTACAGGACGTTTTTTTGTTTGTCAATGTGAAGGGGTTTCATGTGTCTAACTCTGAGAAATGGAATAAAACAAAAAACTCCTTTTTTAAAAATAGTAACTGCACACAGAGGAAGAGTCATTGTTGATACTCAGTTTTCATCCTTATTTGCACCTTTAATCTATACCTCACTGTGCCAGAATCGGAAACGACGGACACAAGGCCATCGGTGGTCTCAGTAAACCGGACACAAGGCTACGTAACATGAAGAATTTAGCGCCGATCACAATGTCTTAAAACTCCATTCAACTTTAGAGAAAGACCTTTCAGAATGCCACTGCGCATTTGGGAATTTAACTTCGCAGAGATGAGATGTAAAACTTTAACAGCACTTCCATAGAAAGCCGAGGCAGCTTTTTACATCAATTTTTTCCAAGAAGCAACCAGGTTTTCACCTGGTTTTCTTACGTGTTTTTTTTGCAAAAGGTTTAAATAAACCAACTGGAGCCTGTACATCTGCTGAACACTTCATTAAAGCTACTTGTGCTACTGGGCAACAGGCGTCAAACTGGAACCTTTACCTGTATGACTTTTTGATGTCATCTGAAGTGGCATTCTTGTCCAACCCCAGCACGTGGTACAGCGATTCTCCAGAGGTAGAGAGCGAGCGTTGCCTCTGGTCTGCCATCTTGAGCTAACCCGAAGAGAGAACCGGCCCCTGCCAAAGAATAGATTAAGAAATGATTAAACAAAAAAGAACACAGACCTCAGTAATCAAATCAGCATTGAAATCAGAGTTTCCACATGAAAATTCATCTTTTATAAAGTTTAAACGTGCTTTTAAAAGTAAAGGCTCTTAATATTTGTGGAAGTCACAAAACTCAGTGAATTCTCAGTGAAAACAACAATTACACTTCCAGCACACCGCCCGGCACCCCTGAATCACTACTGCACATACTTCATTCCTCTTGCCAAAACCCAAAATCAACAGCTCAGGTACAGCTATAAATACGTCCTATATACACATCCCTGCAGCTACTTCATCTTTCTTAGTCTTAATATTAAGATCATTTCTTTGTGATCATACCCATAAAAGCAACTTGGAACAGACAGGTTGCTGTTAGGCTGAGGCTGCCTTTTTGCACCAGGCTTGCACAGGGTTAAGCGATTTCATTTGTATTTTCAATTGCATACATTCTGTTACATTTAAAAAATAGAAAAAAAAGAAAGCCTCCAGGCACCCTCCAAACCCCAGCCTCTCATCGCTGACACCAGGTCGAGCAGAATCCTTCTGGCAAAACCCACTTTGACCAGGCCCGGGCATCCCACGGTGAAAGAGGGAATGCCTGCCCGCTTAGAGGGGAGCAGATCTCCCCTCCCGTAATTTGAAGCCGTGGATCAAACATTTAACATGCATTCCAGTTAAATCATGCTACGCGGATCAACCTCCTGCTCCAAATTCAAAGGCGAAAGACCCCGGAGGCTTCCCCTGTGCCACGCCATGGACAGGCACGGTTCTGTCCCGCGCCGTCCCGAGGAGATTAGCGTTGGCCATTCCTCAGCCACAGAACCGCAGCACGGATGAGCATCCAAGAGAGGGCTATTGGCTATTTTTGGATTATGCCATTACAGCTAGCCTACACCAGATTATGTAGTCTTTGAAAAAGATATTTAAAGCACCTGACTTCTCTAATTTAACCCTTTCTACTACGTAACAAAGTAAACAACTCCAGCTTTGAACGGGCCATCTGAAAGAAACACCCTCTGACCAAGAAATACGATCCTGCACTGCCTGGCTCCTGGCGTGACCTCACAGCGCCGAGACGCCTCACAAACCCAACATTCCGTCTGCGCCAACGCCCGGGCGGCTGCGCGGTGCCACCAGGCAGCACACGGACGCGGGTACAGATGTCACCGTTAGAGCTGCTAACGGCTCTCCTGCGTTTGGCCTCTCCGGCTCGGGGTCAGTTTAATGCTGGGCACTCCGTCCAGCCTCCTCGACTGGAATGCACTGGCTAAACTAGCAAACCCTCACCTAATTTCCTTCAAGTTGTCATTGGCAGCTCTGGTCAGTTTAATTAAAGGCTGCCTAATAAGGAAGCTATAAATTATTATTAAGAAAAGGTCTAAACCCTAATGCTTTGGCTAACAATTCAAAATACGTTCCAAACCTGGAAGGTGAAGGGTAGGGAGAGAAAATCTTTTATTTTCTTCTAAAGGTTACTGTTCAGCTACCAAAATGTTTCTATATAAGAGGAAAAATCTTGAGTGCTGTGAGACACAATACTAACAACTTATTTATTTGGGCACAGTCTGATTCAGTGAAAGGAAAAATAATGTATTTCAGCAGGGAAATGCCACAGGCAGGAACACAGGCCTGCTGACAGCCTTTTCCCAGCGGCAGCCATCGGCCAGCCCGGCCGCAGGCTCCCAGCCCCCTCCAGCCACACGGTCCCAGCGCCGAGGTCAAACACTGATGATCCTGACGTCTATCCAGTAATCTAACTAATCTCACCGGCCTGCTCCGACCCCTGCCCCTCCCGCTCCGGCCACGACCACCACCACCTCCCTGCAGCCCCCCGGGACCCTCTCCCGCAGCTCTGCAGCACCCAGCCCATGGGAGCTCTTCGCCGGGGACCCGGGGATCAATGTGAAGTTGGGGGAGAAGCATCCTGGTTCAGATCGTACATGTTAATTTAGCTCTCCCAATGGCACGGCCTCAGACTGGAGCTTTGAGGGCATCATGACCATTCAGGCTGTTCAGAAGTCTGCAGCTCTATTGAGCCGTAACACGCTTCCTTTAACATCAACCCAACACGCCCTGGGTGCACCGACGCTGCCGATCACCGCTACGCACTGTGTTCCGCTGTTACATTAGGGCCAATTTGTTTAATAAAAATTATTTCAGTTTGATCCAGGCGGTGCCTATCAGTCTGCAGGCTGCCCGTCAAGAGGAGACATCGGCATAGGAGTAAAACCCCACACTGCCGCAATCTTTAAGCGCTTCCGTCTGAACAGTTCGGGGTACGCGGAGTGGGGTGGGATGGGGCGTCTGTTTTGCAAAACTGCTACACGTGGGCACGCTGGCCTGGGCAGAAGAGCGGAGGACGTGGTGGTGAAGGGAATTCAGCTGGGCAGCTTGTCATTGGAGGGAACAGAAGAGTATTCTTACCAGCAACACAGCCTCTGGCTTTCCAAATACGAACCAGACAATAAAAATGCAAGTTCCTTGAGTTCAGAGTACTCCATAAACCAGGATCTTGCCCACCCTACTGTTTTTACAAGTGGTCCTAATTCACCGTCCTGAAAGCTGCTCTGTATTTTTAAGAAGCATTGCATTCAGCAGCACCATGCCATCTGCTACCTATTCTAACCACGCAGGATGCCCTGAAGAGGTTTCTCCCGGAAGGCTCTGCAGAAAGGTAATCCCCGGGATTAAACCGCACAGTTTTTAACCATCTGCGCACCAGAATATTCTGACTTAGTCAGCTTTAACAGAAAACGCAACTGTTTTCAGCATGACCAGGTAAATATAATTGGTACCACCTTGCTGAAAAGGCTTGGATCAAACCTGACGGGCTATTTGGAAGCCAGCCATAACATTTTAAACACGTCAACGGTAAACTGAACCTTAGAAAGCCTGAGTTTCTTTTCAGCTTCCCAAAAGAATCCTATCAAGTTTCACGAAACTGGCAATATCTTAGTTTCTGCCAGATCTGCTGACCCTTTTATAACTTGTATTTAACTCATTAAAATGGCAAACTATTATTACAGCCAAGAAAAATGAAAAATTCCCTGCCAGTAGGAGTCTGATCCCTGCTGGAAAGAGCCGCCTCGCACCAAGAAAGTGATGGAGGGCTGATTCAACGGACGGCACCAACAACACTTCAGTGTCCTTAGCATCCAAAACTGGGCTAACAAGGGTACTTTTCATTTCACCTGAAGGCTGAAGCAGTAAATATTTATTCAGTAACAAACCTGTGGAAACTGCCAAGTACCAAGTCGCCTAAAATATCACTTTGCCCTTCTCCAATTATTTTTGTGTGTTTTTCCATGTAAGTCACAAAGGCACAGCCACTCGCTCGAGCCTCCTCACTGGAGGAAAGATGGCTTTTTAAAGGACTTCTGGCTGTTCAGCTCCACCAATAAAATTGGAAGGGGCAGAGGAAACCAAACAACGTTAAGTTTAAAAATACTACTACAGCAGGACATCAGGGTACAATCTTCACTAGCATTTTCACTTTCTTCATACCTGCGTAGTCCTAAGTTTAACCTACTAAAAACCCAAAAACTGTAAAGAAATCACATCATGAGTGCACGTGCCAACGGACAGACCTTTAAACACGTGCTGCTCACAACAAATTTAGTGAAGTGCCTGTCTTCAGGGTAGGGAATCTGGCTGTCAACAGCTGTTCTGAAAAGTGAAATCCCACTGTAACGGACAAAACCCACCACCTCCTGACAGGCAAATGGTACTTACGCACTAGCCACAGGACAGGGGAGAGTCATTAACCTTAATGGCTACTCTCTATCCAAATTGCAACGAGTTTGGCTGAAGCCAGAAGAACAAAACAGCTTCTGAGTCTTTCCACAGGTCATCAGTAACGCAGAGAACGGAGCGATTCCCAAAAGGGACAGACAAGAACCGAGAGGGATGAGAAAGGCGAGCTCAAAGCCGTGCTGGAAGCGCTGGACAGAAGAAGAGGAGGTTTGCTGTTGTCCTAGCACAGCCCAGCACCACCGTGGCATCAGCCCTGCACGTGTCTCTAACAGAGACTATCCGTAACGCTGTCCAGCCCTCCGCAACGACGGTTTTAAGAGCATATTAGCAGATGATGAAAGAGCTAGTTTGGAAATGATGTTCTGCCAGCTCTTACAAAAATTACATCTAGTTGATGCTCTATAATACAGCTTCAGGAAGCACCAGGGTATTTCAGGAAAGCTTTTTATTCTACAAACCATTTCTGGTTACTATGTGGTAAAACATAATGTCAGTTAAATTTGAGATTTCTAGCTTTTCAGAGATTTCTAGTGCAGAAGACTAGCTACAGGTGTTCATCTTAAGAGCAACTATTCAATCTCAACGAGTATTTACTAATAAAAGTCTAAATAAATACACCAAGCCAGAAAACACTTCAGTAAATATTGATTTATCACAAAAACAAAATAGCACCACTGGCCTCCGCATCCTGTCCATCTGTCTCAGCTTCATTTAGAGCCATTCTCACAATCTGGTATTTTTTTAGGGTGAAAAAAAAAATCATTTTTAAATGGGAGAAGAGAGAAACACATACAAGATTGTATTATCAAGAAAAATATGAGGTGTTCTAAGCTTGGCTTCATGAGGTATAAAGAGATTTCTGTAAGAAACTTCATACTTTGTTTCCTTGGCATTATTTTGCATTTAAATGAGTGGATGTTTTTTAGCTACAAGAAATAAAAAAATACAGTACTTACCCGGTATCTAGTTCGAATATTCTAAGGTAAGCAGTAACAGCCTCCACACACCTCTAACACTGAATCTCCTAAAGACAAAACAAAAGCAAATCAATTGTTCACTACCTCGTATGTCGAGGGTTCGTTGCAAAGTTATCATGCCGTTATTTTATTATAACAATCCTTCCCAATATGCCAAAGGCAAGACGGAGGCGCAGTAACAGGACTGGAACCTTCCACACATCTACAGAATTTCCACTCGCAGCAGCCAAGCGTCGAAGCCACCAGAACGCGGAGGCACGCCGCAGTGGGGATGTGCTTCCCACGACACGGTCAGCTGGCATCAGAGAACACATTTTAAAGCCTGCTTTTACGTATTTTCACCATGTTTTCACTCAAACACCGCCTTAATGTGGAAGTCCAGAAGAAAACAGACGTATCTTTACTGTCCAAAGTATTTCATACTACAGTAAGTCACAGAATCACAGAACAGTAGGGGTTGGAAGGGACCTCTGTGAGTCATCTAGTCCAACCCTCCTGTCTAAGCAGGGTCACCCAGAGCAGGCTGCACAGGACCTTGTCCAGGTAGGTCTTGAATATCTCCAGAGAAGGAGACTCCACAGCCTCCCTGGGCAGCCTGTAGAATTGATTAGCTCTCAAAGTTACAAATTATAGTACAGATTCAAGGGCTCTACGCTTTTACATGTAGCTTCAGCCTCTTTTCCCAAACCTTTTACCACGTGAAAGATGCACACTTCTCTAAAATAAAGGCACCAGTCGCACAGGAACTCTAATCACCATTACCTGTTTAAGGCTTTGGACTGTTCCAACCTAGGCATTGGTGAAATATCTGTACTCAGAACAAGCGAAGTGTGTTTTTCAAGTCTTGATAATCTGCAATGTTGTTAGAGAGAGACTGCTAAAGCTGCTTAGCTGCGAGACTGGCCTGTGAGCCCCAGCACCCGAGCGGTGGGCACGCAGCCCGTCCTGCCAGCCTGCCAGGGAGCAGCCAGCACGGGGCAAGACTCTGCAACAGCCCTGGCAGGCTTCGTGGTGCTCAGGTGCCAGATGCCTTCACGACTAATAAACATAATTTTTCAAAAAAATTTCAATAGAAAACTAGTATTGTCCATACGGCGCCTTTCTTCACAAGTTCTTATGCCACGAAGATGAAGGAGATGTGCGAGAGCGTGGAGTAGCTGCCACTGTGCCATGTCTAACGCCGCTCCACCCGGCATCCAAACCGGTTCCCGTGCTTGAACTGCAGAGCAGCATCAGCTCATTCTGCCAGGACAAGTTTCCATCAAGAAAACCACAGGTTTATCCCGTTCCCATTCCCTCGTCCTGAAGCACATTACCCAAAGAAGAACAAGTCTCACTTTGGTGTACAAGGAGGAAGAGAACCTGAGACGGCCCAGCAACACAAACCCTTCTCCCGGCGGCTAAGGCAACGTAACACGGACTGCTGCAGATCACCAACCACGGGAAAATAAGAGAATGAATGGACAAGAGGAACCTAGGGAATGTTTGATAATGGAGAAACTTTGAGGAAAATTGCTACAACAGATTAAAATATCTTTCCAGCTAAGCACGTACAGGATGCATCTAATCCATGTCGCTAATCACAAAGTCACTTATGCGTTAGATTGCCAAACAGCAAACTTCATCAGTGGGACTTCAGAGCAGCTTTTACCCGGCAAGTCATCGCTTAATCATCATCCAAACCCTTTCAACAGATTCCAAGGAACGAGCTCTGAATGCACTTGAGAAATAAACTCCCTGTTCAACTAAAAAGTACGCCTTTCCTGAACCGGAAGGTTTTGGTGCGGCAGAGACAGTGGAAACGCACCCAGTAAGCTGCCGGCATTCCTGACCACAGAATTTGTTTTATGCAGTCTGCAAGAAGCTGCTTGATCTTAGCAGCATATCCATAAACGAGTAAGAATGAGCCAACCAACAAGTAAATAATCAGCTTACTGTTAATGGATCTGTTTAGTTCATTTGCTCAGTACTGTCAAGGACTCGTCCTAAAAATGCTGGGCAGGGAGTGCACAGGCAGAACTGGCACTCTCCCCCTCGGAGACGGAGCGCGTGCAATACTGCAGGGTGGACTACCTTTTGGATGCTCAACGCCCTATTTTGTGCACCTGTACAAGCTTCCAGGCTCCCTGCCCACCACCTCCTTCCTTACAAAGCAATCAGTAACAGGAACGCCTTCAGCAAGCTGCGGGTGGCAGCGGGAGCAGCCACCCGAGCTGCGGCCCAGGCTCTTCGGACGCTGGGGACCGGAGCAGACCAACTCGGATGAACGAGCCCACCAGTTTCGCCCGTGCCCACTGCAAATCTTCTCTTTCGATTTCTAGCTAGCAGATACGTGGTAATTTTTTTTTTTTTTTTGCAAATAAGCTCTGCCTTCATACCTAGACAGAGACCATCTTTAACTTTACCACTAATTCCATCTCAGACAGCAACCGAAGCTTCAGAGATGCTGACAGCCAAACTGAAACCCAGCCACAGCACGCTCCATTTATGGGTGTACCCAGCTGGAAACCTGCGAATGGAACAGGACAAGAAAGCAAAGTCCAAATGTGCTTCGGAGATTTGATTATCTTTGCTTGCCTTCGACAAAACGAGCTATCCTGCTAAAGTCAGCAGCTGGCATGTAATGAATTAAATGAAAATACAATGATGCGTGGATGGAAGCCTCAAATACTTCAAATACAAGATTCCAGCCCAGGCTTCGTCAAAACTCCACCAGAAGAAAAGTCTTTCTTTTTTACAAGACAGGTACATAATACTTAGCCACGTACAGAACTCAGAATGTACAGAAAAGTATTTTTATCTTAATATGGATGCAAACAGCTATATTTTCTTCAGTCTCTCAACTATGCCAATGCAAAGTGTCACAAACAGCAGAAAGCCTGATTTACAGCTGGCACAATTGAACAAGACCAAAATAAATTTTGAAGGAAACTATTTCGTATAAAAATGCAAGTACATGAGAAACCCGTGCCAGGCATCCCGCACCACCGCACCCTCGCCGGCACGGCGGCCACCCGCAGCACGCTGCCCGGGGCTTCGCTCCCGTGCTGTCTGCTGGAGCCAGCAATTCTGATTTAGCGGCTCTGGAATGTTTCCATCTGCCCACCCGATCCCGCACCCAGATCCACTGACCCAGAGCTCTGGTAACACCCTGCTTGTGATTGCCTGAGAACATCCCCCCCTCCTTATTACACGGTATTCACAGTGCAGAGGAAGGAGAGCAAACGAAAGGACAGATGCCAGAAAAGAAACGGAAGCATTTAAAAATCAAGCTTAATGGATGTCACCTGGTTTCAAAAACCACAAAAACTCAAAGAAAAAAGTCTGGGGAAGGGAACAAGCAATTGTCTAAGAGGCAGAGAATACATATGTAAGTATGAAAATCAGAAGAAAAGATTAAAGAATAATGAAAAGAAGATAACAAAAGCAAGCAAAGCTACACGAATGCAAACTAAATTCAGCAGCACGTTGAAGTTGTGCTAAGTTCTGTAACGCAAACAAATATGCTTCCGCAGTTTCCCTGTTCTTTCATCCATTTTGCTCATACCAAAACCAGCTCCCCTAGCCTCATTTGTCCTGCAAATTTGAATTCAATTTATCTAATATTATATTTTCCCCACATACTGTGACCGTAAATAGTGCTCAGCAGCTTTTCTTCCTCTAACCAAGAGACACATACCGCCTTTTCCTTACAGAAATCACACATGTTCTCCAATCTACTCTTTTTGATGAAAAGCACACCCCAACCTCCTCTGACAGACGCAGAAGAACCATTATTATTTAACAGTTCTATTAGCAGAATTGTCATCATCCTGCTTCGAATGTTATTAATAAAAAGAGATATGTATCTTCAGGATACCTTGCTTCATAATCCATCTCTGCCATGTCTGTGAGCTATATCGTAGTTATCAAGTATTTAAAGAAATAATGCTGCAATGAAGGCAAATAAATTTTTTAAATTAAAAAAAAATCAATAGACAAAATAGAAACTCCCAAGTCATTATTTTCACATCCTTATTTGCTCACATCAGCTGCAAAATGAATCATATTGGGAAAATCACGTGAAAAGGCTGAAGGCAAAGCAAACTGGTTAGTAAGTGCACTCCAAAGACTACTACTATTTTAAGGCACTCTTCATGAACATTCCCCTAGCTGTCTTGAAATAGTAATATTTAACCTATTAATTGGAGCACTAACATCTACCACTTCATTAAAGCATCCCAAGAGTGAATGCTTTGGTGATGCTTATATTTTTCACACCACAGCACAAAAGCTAAATTTTGCTATTCAGTTTGTAGCCTTTTGCTAAAGGACACATGAGAATTTCACATCCCCAAAAACATTCTGTTTTAACATATACACCCTGATGTAAAGCTAACCCAGTATCCAAGGAATTAATTCAAGTGCACACGTCCTTCCCCCAGAAAAAAGAACCTTACTATGGTCAAATTCATTTGCCTTGGGAACAGAAGATAGGTCTCCAACAGTGAAAGACTGTGATGCTAAAATCTTCATTAAATTCCCTTAAGTATGAGGGTTTTAAAAAAAAAAAAAAAAAAGAAATGCAGAGCTTTTAAATCAATGAAATCTGGGACAACACAACTTCTCTGCTAAATTTAAGCCTCAACTGATGTAACACCCATCATAAGGACTGAAAGAGAGGTTACACTGAAACTTGTGACAAACTTCACTCCAGTGATACAAGAGTTGTTTCTCTAATAAGCTTAGCAGATTAAAATTTAGCCATTTAAGTCTGATTGACCAACCTGTTATAAAGACTTGTGACCTTGTACCCTATACCACTGTAAGATTCAAGCCCACAAAGAAGGTTTTCCATGTTAGGGAGCGGGGAAAAAAAGGCAAAGTGTTGGATTCACATTTTCTATCCTCTCTCCTCAGCTAAAAGAATTACTCTTTAAAACCCTGGGGTTTTTAGTGGATTCCCTACTTAGGATGTCACTGTTCCTATTTAATCCTTCAGCAAAACTAACTATTGTGTATGGCATTACAGGAGTTTATATGGCAAAGCGCAAGGGTCACAAACTGTGCATGGCTATGAAAAAACCCTACAGCTGCTTACTCAGCTCTTTAAAAGTTTATGAAAAAACAGTAGTTCTGTTTGCTTGCCTCGTTATTACTCAACTCTTTCTGTATATAAATCTACGCAGAGCTTGAATTGCTGTAACTACTCACAGCATGCAAGTTCACTACAACAGGTCAGAAGCCCCACAAAGTTCCGGAGGGATACTGATGCCACTTAGCTCTTCTAGAGAAGAAATCTCTTAAATTTCTTCAAAAGCATCAACACAGATGCACGGCTCCATTTGTGCTAGGTGGGCTGAATAAACCGTATCAGTCAAAAAAACTATATTGCTAATGACTATATCAATATAGTCAAAACATTAAACCTTTAAGGTATAGAAAAAGTCTTGGAACAAACTGGGTTTGCTCTCATAAAAACGGGATTTATACTAGTATGGCACACCTGCAGGTAAGGCACCCAAAGGCTTTTAAACAGCAACAAAAGAAAAAAGTCCACTCTCCCGTGTGACAAAAGGTTCAGCAAATTGGGTAAATCATCCAAACGTGATCAGCGACCTGTCGGCAGCCCGCCCCGGGGTGGGATGAGATTTCTCATGCAAACCGTACCATCAACACAGCGGAAGGAACAGCGCTTTCGCCAGAGGTTAAGGAGCCAGCCCTGGTCTGAGCAGCACCCTTGTACAGCACAGCAGTTCTGCCCTGGTCGTAAAGAAGGAACACGGCGAGGTTACCGAGTGCATCTGGAAAGGCCGTTATCAGCAGTCTGAGCGGCCAAAGAAATGAGGCGGCAATCTGCCCAGACAGCAACACATCTTTCAAATCACAAGTTGGCCGGCAAAGGGAAAGAAAAAGAGATTTATCAGAAATGAATCTGGTAGGGCAGGGGAAGATTACCCCCTGTACTCATCCACGCTAGCAGGAGACGGAGGGGAAAAAAGTGCGTTCCTATCTTCTTTTGCTATCAATTGAGAAGGCAGATGCAAAGGTAAATAAGGGGTTCACATTATTTTAGTTTTGAGGGGGTGGGAAGTACAGTTATACAAACTGCAAAACGTAGACCAAAATTATTTCACAACTAATTTATTACTGAAATTCCTCTGTTGTCAAATAAACACTCTTGGCGGGTTCAATCCTGAGCAGTTTCTGTTAAAGACTTTGAAATGAATAGTTTATTTTAACGGCTGAAAAAGCAAAAACGAAGCCCAGGCTGCACCAACGGCAGAAGGCAGTTCACTTTTCTACAACCTGATATAAAATGATCAGGTCTGGTGTTTCCCCGTGAGAATGCTTTCCTCTGTTTTCAGGTTATTAATCTCTGCCATTCAGTTCTTTAACTGAAGAATTATGAAGAATTATCTCCTCCCTGTCAAGCACCCAAGTCTGCCTCTTAAAAAGTTATGAATAAAGAAGCAGAACAAGCAGAACTGAACAGCAGAACTTCTAAAGCCAAGCTTCCAGAAACCGCCACCCACCAAGGCACCCAGCTCAGGGAAAGAACAGCTAAAATGCCTTTATAGGGCCTCCAGGAACCCGACGTCACTGTCCCTGCAATGTCACAGCCTTTCCTTCTGTTTCACAGGGTAACTAGTTTTTAAAAATCTAGAAGATTTTACTCTAAAAATTCAGCTTCTTTCTTCAATAATACAGGCAAAACCCCCCCTTTTTTTCCCCGATTTACCTCATGTACCTGCTCAGGGCCTCCCACCCTAAGCAGACGCATCATTATCCAAGCAACGCTGGCATCCGCTCAGTTAAGTCTTGAAGACTTTGGTTCCAAAGATTTTCGTCTTTTGCAAAGTTTAAAAATTCAGCGTATCTATAAATCCTTTCTTCTCCTCATTGCTCAAGTGTATTTCCCCAGTTTTTGTGGAGAGGGGGGAGGAGACTTCACCATTTCATTATTTCACTTCCTCACAGAAACTGCCAGAGAAAAGAACACTTTCATTTCCTCCCGTAAGTAACATGGGCTTCTAATATACATTCAAAGACTTCTTTGTTAGACCGTAAAAGAACAAAGGCAAAACCAGTGGATTTGTCTTCTTGTCAGATGAGACTGAATACTAATAAGAAATGTTAAAAAAAAAAAACAAAACCAAACAAAAATCCCAAACCAACCCCCCCATTTTCATGCAAGGCTGCACCAGCGCCGCAGGCTTCAGCCAGAAAAGCCAGCAGAGCCACCAGAGCTGAGCAGAGCCAGGCTGGCGATCACCCGCCGAGCTCACCGTCACGCCTCGGAAGGACACCCACGCGCCAATAAATAGGGGTTTTAATAACAACCTGTCCTACTCAAGAGGTAGGCACTGACCTGGCTTCCCAAAGCAGACCCGGCAATCGAGCGATTTGCCAGTCCCGCTCCAGGTTCAGGCGCCCCAAGCCTCGACAGCAGCCCAGGGACCCAGGTCACACCTTTGGGTGCCAGGTCCTCGGCGTAAAGGACCCGGCCGTCACCATTCCCCGTTAGCCAAACACACACACACGATGGGAAGTCGCTCCTGCAGCTGAGAAAAACATGCCAGAACAGAGCAATCGGTGTTGTAAATGATGTTCAAGGTTGAAAATCTGCAGTATGGGCAGCAGGGCGAGGGAGGTTCTCCTCCCCCTCTGCTCTGCCCTGGGGAGGCCCCATCTGCAGTGCTGGGTCCAGTGCTGGGCTCCCCAGTTCAAGAGAGATGAGGA
>Ga0065711_1035440_pt1 | contig 22329 bp, 12 predicted proteins | sample Hoacrofraction12_FD_59098 | JGI IMG/M metagenome (GOLD analysis project Ga0065711, IMG submission 59098) | Hoatzin crop microbial communities from Cojedes, Venezuela - Epithelial fraction 12 v2 (version 2) | ecosystem: Host-associated > Birds > Digestive system > Esophagus > Crop | place... | reverse complement strand
GTCTTGAATATCTCCAGAGAAGGAGACTCCACAACCTCCCTGGGCAGCCTGTTCCAGTGCTCCGTCATCCTCAGAGGGAAGAAGTTCTTCCTCATGTTCAGACGGAACTTCCTGTGCCTCAGTTTGTGCCGTTTGTTCTTGCGAAAGTAGACATTTTGTAATCCTGTATTGACAAGGTTAAACTGGTCCATATGTTTAAACAGAAATAGATACATCTCCTAGGTAGGCTGCTATTAAGATAAGTAGCTTGAACATGAAGCTGTCTAGATTCTAATGGAGGGAACAAAATGTTTTAGGTCCAGAAGCAGAAGACTAAAGATTCAATAGCTGAAACAGCAAGGATTTTGTTCTGGTATTCATTATAAGGGCAAGCGTTTATAGTACAAACTGCATCAAAACTAAGGCCAAATAGAAAGGGGCAAGCATAGCTAAACCTGTGTAATAATTTTACAGTATCAGCTTAATCATAAGGACTGGGACATGCAATAACCTGTAGCTACATAAAACCGAAGAGTCTTCTTGGGGAAACGTTACTGTTTCCACCAAACTGGTGATCAGAAAAAGTGATAAGCAGTGAGGAAGAAGGAATTCCCTAAACAAAAACAATTCCTTGTTTCTCAGTGGTTTATCAGTTTGCATTCCTAGATACCTGCACAGTGGTTAGAGACCAGCAGCCTACCATTCGGGAATGCCCTCATCTCTATACAGCAATTTTCCCTCTCAAGTCTCACAATTTCTAAATCCAAGTTCATCAGCAAACCTGACTTGTACCTCATTTCAAATATCAAAGTCTATGATGGAACAAATTTGGAACTAGCAAGAGCAAAAATCAATAAAAATATTATTTTTGAAAGGCATAACTCAAGCTAAAAGGACAGAAGAGCATCTGAAAACATGATTAAAATCTAATGGGAGAAGGAAGCTCTTCCCTCTGGTATTTTCACAGCTCTAAGTGAAACTCAGCAGCTTTGGAACATCCAGCTAGAATGCCAAGTTCTTCCAGATATCCCCTGCCTGCATTATTATAGAGAATAAGGTTAACCCAAACAGAGATATCATCTAATCATTACTTTTAGAGAAGTTACCCTAATTTCAGAGGAATAGTTTCATGGATGTTGTCATTCATCTCCACACAGCCAGGAATAATCTCTCGTAGGAGAAATTATTAAATACAAAAATTGACATTTTGTTTATTCACTAGATTTGAATTGCTTTGCTTGCTTCAAAATTCACCAGAGCAGGAACTTTATGAACAGTGGTCCTTAGAAGCAAATTGAACTTGCAATCACATTTGAAATTTGAAGAGCCAAAGTCATCCATGTCAGGCAAAAGAACGCATAGGTGACTAAAGCACTTATCAAATACAGCACACCATCTAAGAAAGTAAGCAAAAATGTGAAAACAAATTCAAGATGCAGATTGGTTTGGAAAAAAAAAAAATCAAAACCTGTAATGATACATCGATAAAAAAAGCACGGTAGAAATAATGGAGTAATAACACAGCTCTCTAATTCCTTTACTTAAGACTTAATGTAAAAGCTTGTGAGCAAAATAAGTATTTCTAGGAAGTAGGCATGTCTCACCATGGTTTAAGGTTTCCTTTATCAGCTACAATGGGATCAAGAATGGCTTCAACTGACTGACAGAAGTGTTTTACCTTTTCTGAAAATATTTGCTTTCAGATAGCTTCTGCATGTAAATTCCTTTTACTTCAACATACACAAGCTCACAAATAAGCCATTTATTTTCTCTTAGTGACAGGTAAGATCAAAGACTATCAGGAACAGACAGGGGAAAATAAACAAAACCCCAGCAATTTCCAAGTACATAGGACTGGACCACAGATTTAAGACTCACAGTCATATTGCTGCTGAAAGGCCTGTATGTATGCACCACGTGAAAGGAACAGAATGTGGAGCACAGCCTAGATAGTGTTAACAGCCTTTTTTTCTTTTTTTTATGTAGCATTTTTCATTCTATGGACCCCCCCTTTATTAGCAAGGTCTGTTTATGCATATAAGATTGACTTACTCTTCATGCTCTACCCCAACTCTGAGTTCTTTTCTTAATATCCTAGAAATAAATGTCATCTGTGCACTGACTTAGAAGCTTGTAAATAAAGATGATTGTCACCTGTGCAACATTTAACTCTTGGTTGCTTCACATGGTTGCAAATGATCAGGCAGGCAGCTGTGATAGGTCTGAAACAGAAGGTGGCAAGAAAGATAGAATGCATAGTTGCTATGCTTGACAGAGGGCAGCAGGAGATTTCCAAGCTGTCCAAATTCTGGAAGAATTAATTGTACCTTCTTGTTATCTGCTGAACTTTAGAAATATCACTGAGTACTGAAAATCTAGCAAAGACAAAAGACCTCCCACTATTTTTCTTCAGTCTAAACAGAAAAAGAACAACATGTTATTTAATGAAAAAATACTTGAAATGTTATACCTGTGGCAGTGGGAAGACTGTGAGAGAAGGAGAAAGAAAAATGTTAGTTGCAAGAGCCTGCAATTGAACTTTCCTTTTTGTTAAAATCTTCAAAGTCCCTAGCTACACAGCTAAGCAGCTTCATCCTCACTTCATGTAGAAGAGGGTCAGTGGCACTGTAAAATTCACCGGTGATAAGGAGCTACTCTAGTAGCTGCACTCTTACAGAAAAATGATGACAAAATTAGAGACTGGGAAAAATCATACTCGGGTGCTAAGAGAGGAATGCCAGTGCTGCCTTCCTGCTAGTGGAACACATCTTTCAAACAGGTCTTGCCGAGTTTAGGGGTCCACTCAAAGGGGAAGCCTCAGCTACAGTGTAGTATGACAGCACTGCCTTTACTCCTGAACCCATATATCTGGTGAACCCAAAGTTACAGATAAGCAGTGCAAGATGTAGGCTTTTCAACTGAGGTGAGAACACCTGAGGGAATCTAGCACTTTGTGTACTGGAAGGGGTTGCCTGATACTCCCTTTTAGTATGAGTGCTATTCACTGAAGGCACCACTTCACATCTAACACTAATATTCTTACTAAAATGAGGATTTTCACAGTTTTACTTCTAAAGTCATTCTTTCCCATTCTCACTGAAAAGAAGATAATAAAAAAATGTTAGCAACCACTGCAGTGTTTAGTACAGGGATGTTTTTTGCAGTCTGTGTGGTGGGTTTTGTTTGTTTGTTTGTTTTAAACTTAGCACCATGAGAAATCAACAGGGAATTTAAAGCTATAAACCCAGACGATACATTTGGACATGGCAAGAAATGAGAAAAAAATACCCTGAAATCTCTCAAAACAAAATTTTCCATTCCCAACAAGGCTGATCCATTTTAAACCTGCTGGTGTTGTAGAGTACAAAGCTAATGCCCAGCTGGGCTGTTGTCATGGTTAGGAGAGGTTATGACTTAGCATACCCAGAAGAGAGCAGGAAAAAGAAAAAATGTAAAGTTTGAAAATAGATTAGCAATGAGCAGGTAGGATGAAAATTGCTAGTAGAGAGTGTAGAAAGATGGCAGGGAAGAGTGAAGAAACTTTAAAATTAAGATGACCATTTGACAGCTTGAATCTGCTAGTGCAAATATTCCCCATCCTTCTCCCTTGGGAGGGCATAATTTTTAATTTCTTCAGCCAAATCCATTACTCAGCAGTTACCATGTTTTGAGCTCTCCCCTGTAGATGGGGGAACAGGCATTTCACACTATTGGTGCAATCCATTTCTGGCAGACTTGCCAGCCACTGTGGTTTCTGGGATTCATGCCAGCAGGGGTAAGTCTACTTGTCAGTATAAATCCCATGTATACATAGGCAATAAACTCCTGCCAGCCTTTTTTTTTTTTTTGTTTGTCCTTCCATCCCAATTCAGTGAGGCTCTCCCATTAGCCAGTTGTTTTCCTTTTACATTGAATTTCACATCCTTTTTCCTTTTATGTTGAATTGTCCTTGGAAACCACAAGGGTTTATAAGTCCAGGAAAAGAGAAAGAAAAATGTAGCATGGGCTTGAACTGGTTTTGCAGACCCTGTGAAATTCAGCAATGGTTCTGGAGGTTTGAAAACCCTCAAAGTCCACAGGAATCCCTCAGTCCTACTCAGGATACAAAACTGACAAAGATGCATTTTATTCAATGCTACCCTCACCTGGTGCAATTTTTCTTCCTTTGAATTTTTCCAGAGGACTGGGGTGGTGGTTTTTGGTGCCAGAAGCTGGATTTTGTACTTGCCACCCACGCAGAAATATCTGTTTGCGTATGGTATTTATGCCACTTTTTTGTGACATATGTTTGCATGTCTCACTCCCAGAACTGGAAGTCTCAGGCAGTGGGTAGGAGGAGGAACAGCAGGCCAAAGCCTTCTGCTTTTGAGTGGAAAAGATGACTTATGAAGCTCCAAATGGTTTCATTTTTGTTTTTCTGAAGAAAAGGATAAACAAGGGCAAAGTATAAAGAGGAAAGAGGCAGTGGTGAGTAGGAGGACTTCATGTATATGTCTGTATGCATATATATATATATACACACACTCTCATCTCATGAATAAGAGGACAGTCTCAAGAACCCAAGACTTCTCCAACTCCTAAATGTTACAGTAGTATGAATAAAAGAAAAAGTCCAAACAAAGCAACAGCAATTGCACTAGAGATGGTTCAAAGCCAGATCCACTGCTGATTGCAGTAAACTCACAGAAGTAGCTCCCAGTTTTCTCACAGCCATTTTAATTGCACCAACATTTATTTTTTTAATTCCCATCTAATGGCAGGGGGGATAAATCGAGAAAAAATCATTCTTCACATAAAAATTAACAGCTTATTTTTTCCACAAAAACTGTTGAACAACTATTGTTGAGTTGCTTCAAATAAATGCATCTTTGGTCATTTCATTCCAGTCGTTAAAAGAAAATGTGTTATTGAAGGTGGTTTACACAATGCACCACCCTCCCTGAGCACTTCTGGCACAGGGCCTAATGGCGTAAACACATACATACACATTCAATGTTATTACTCCAAACCACTCTTCCAGCACAACTATTCGTATCAGGAAGACTAGACAGTGTTAAGTATTTAGGAGGTGACTGGAGGATCACTGTGTTCCCCACACCAACCAAATCTAAATGAAACTCATCAGATTTACAGATCTCTCCCTTGATCTTTTTGTGTGATGATAAGTAGCTGAGTTACTGTGAAGCTGAAGGAACTGATGTGATGGGTCACAGAAGTTTTGAAGATATATCAAATATTAAAGGTTCACTAGACCTGCAGTAACAACAGTGTTTGAAGTCCTTTCATAATTGGAATCTCCCTCTGTTGGGGTTCATTTCATGTTAACCTAATTTTGAACTAAAACATTTTCTCACTATATCCATTGTCTTTAAGACGGAGATTTTTTTTTCAAGTAAATTACATATTTTGATGTTCTTAACAGAAATAGAGGACATTCATTTAAATTCACCCAAAATTACCATCAAAAGACTGAAGCTTGTGAAATTGAAGCATTGGCTATGTGCTGAAACTCTTTCCACTCTTGCTGTTTAACCACATATCAGGGGCAAAGACGTGCAGGAAAGAGGTGGGCAGATTAAAGTTTTGAGAAGGATTACTAAGGAGAACTCTAACCCAAACTCTTCAAACTTTACTCTGTCAAACTCCTAGTAAATGGCAATTACACTCATGTAAGGAAGGCAGGGGAAAGGGGCTTTGTGATGGGTACAAGGCACAAGAATATGCAAGGAGCAAGAGCATAAAATAGAAGTTTTCTGTGGCAGGGAACACCAATGCTGAAAGTGGAAATACAACTGTATTCAGTGTCTTGAGGTCAGCATTGAAAAGCCTGAGACAACGTATTGTAAGAGCAGAAAGGTTTGTGTTGCAATTCACAGGTACTGGAAAAGCTTCCTACCACCCCCCTCCAAATCATCAGCAAGGCAGTAGGGCAGCAGAGGAGGAGGAGAAGCGATCAGGTTCTTGGTATAGATCAATGATAAGCATGTCTGTGGAGTGAGTTGATAGCATTATTTGCTTCCTAGCCACCTGCACCATGAGTGTCAGATGGGCATGTGATGGGCCAGGCCCATAGGAGAACTGTCTATCACTTTCCACAACCTAATATTTCAGAAACATTTGGAAAGGCAAAAGAATCCAGTGGGGACTGTCTAGGAACTGACATGGAGTAAATGCCACTCCAGCTTTGCTGGAGAAGATGATATTTTGAGGTTTTTGTTTCACCAGGGTATCTTCCAGCAAACTACAGTTCCATGGACTGGCTAGTGAAATCAGTGCACCTTAGTACAACAGCAAAAGTTATTCTGCTACTATTCTACCACAGATCAGAGATAGAACATCTTAGATGCTTTTTTACCAATGTCTTACACCAATACCTTTTCTGGTTTAAAATCTATTCAATAATTTTTTTTTTCCTCCTATCCAGCTGTAGCAAGATTCGGTTTTTGCCATTATCGTTCTCAGATTTGCATGCTCTCCATTTGCAAATGAGCATTTCAAATCAGTGGGAGTTGTGTTAGGTAGATTGAGGACAATATCTTCCTTTCTATTCAAGAGCTTGCCAACAGAAGCATATGTAGGCTGGGCTGATTCCAAAAGTCTCTCAAGCAGATGGAACACCAGTTTACACTGCACTCAGACCTCCCGCTCGATTTGGTACGTTGGCAGAACTCCCACCACAAGCACCTCGTTTTACAGTCAAAACTCTTTCTGACTTTATGGCTATTAGTCAAAGCAGCCATAACTCAGATGCGATACCAGGAACATATTTTTATTCTATGATTAGTGATGCAAGGAGTTGTAGGCATCCAAGTATAAATTACAACATATAGTGAAGGAGTGTTGCCACTACTTTTTATTTTATGATGATGCTGACAACACTAACTTTGACTTTGCTGGCATAAATGAATCCAAGAGGCAAGCACGGGCATGAAGCTCACTCCAGCCAGGTGCTGGAACTTTGGAAGCAAACTGCAATATGATTTATTTCAAAGCCTTTAATAAATGAAGCTAAACTATTCTCAGTGACACCAAACTTGGAAAAGGACAAGGCACAATTGGCAGAATGGTACATTCTCCAGTCTGTCTGAAACCACCATCCAGCATTTAATCTGGAGTCTGTACACTACACGTGCTGAAGTGACCTTGAAGCCACTCAGTTTTCCTTCCAGTAATAAATAGGAATGAGCCAAAGCTAGGGTGTGATGTGGGGGCATTCATACCCGAATCCCATTTTTCTAATTGGCTTTTTTCTCTATGACTGTTCACTCTCTTTTGATGGCTCCCAAATGTAAATTGTTGAAAAATATTACTCCAGGGTTGAATTTTATCCCACAATTTTATCTCTGCACAGTGAAGCTGCTATCTGCAGCTACTGCAAATGAGCATTCCTGCATGAAATCAGACAGTGTTGATCTACTCCTAATGAGAGTCTGCAGCAGTCTGCATCACACAGTTCCATATACTGAAGAGCAACCCAATAGGTTTAAAGAAAGAAAACCTTTAAAGAATCAAGTTAGTGTCAATTGCACTTACAATTTTTTCCTATGAATTGTTGATATTGTAGCCTGCCATGACTCAGGAAGGGCATCAGCTCACTCTGAGATGGTGCTGCTGTTATAGTCTCCTTTTCTGTTACAGATGGCATCCTGGAGTTTGTTTTTTGAAAGACTGAAACTGTTTGCAAAGCGCAGGTTGTGGCAAACTATATACGAGTAGGTAATGCCTATCTTTCTCAAGATTTAGGATTATGCCCTCTCCACCTTCCAAAGACTGTGGATATGTATGTTACTGGTTCCTGTTTTCCTATAATCTCTGGTTTTGTAGGTTTTCCCCATGGTGTCCTTTATTTTGCCCTCTTCTGATACTCCTGATAGCAGTCCCGATCTTCTATCCATTTTTCTTTCAATTATTCCAATGTAGAAGGTGCAAATGGCAAAGGCTGTGTTTTCTGGATTAAGGGTGACTATCAGAATGGTTTGGCCTTGGGTCTCATGGCCATAAAAAGCTGGTAAGGGAAAGTGAATTCACATGAAAATACTTCAGATTGAAATAACCTGGATTTTTGTATGGGCAACACTGCAACATGGCTTTCCTTTACCTGTTTTACTCAGCCTAGTTTCACCATTACACTCTGTCACGTGAAAGTTTCTGTTTCACTGCTATCTCATTCCTTTCCCTATTTACATTGAAATCCTGAGATTGCAAATGTCCAGCTTTGTCTTCTATTACATTCTCTGTCTCCCTTTAAAAATAAATTCAAAGTACAAAAGGTTTCACAAGTTCATGAGTAAAATGGCATTTTGTGGTTACGAAGCTCTGCTCCTAAAAGATTTACAAGATCTTTCAAAAACATTAATGAATTAAGACTTATTATAATACTATGAGTGGTGAAGTGCAGTCCAGTCCTTCAATTAGGAGAGAATAGCTCACTATATTTTCCTGTGTCTCTTTGGGCAAATTGTTTAGTACCAGGCCCATTAAGATACAGGGGCAGACACCAAAACAGAAGCTCAGTGTTTAAAGATGTCTGTGGATCTTGGACAGTTCATGTGTAAAAGGCAAAAATCCAAAGGTTGTGGGTAATGGGAACAAATACATGAATTAATGAATAAGAGACACTCACAACCTAGGGCATGCATAGGTTCCCGCTAACAAAAGCAGAGAAAGGAATCATATCCCATTCACAGAAGGCAGAAGCAAAGCCAAGACAATCAAGTGACTTGCCAGTACAATTGAGGTTTGGAAAGCCCATTGCCTTGGAAACCACAGTAGTCTCCTGCTTCTTTATCAGATGCTTATATGATTTTTGTGATACTTCCATAACTAATGATCTCTTCTCTACTTTTCTTCTGTTCAGAAAAACATGCTCTTTTACAATTTATTATACACCAACCAACTTCATGCATTTGCCATTCGGAAGTGTCAAGAAAAAAAACAAAAGTGGAATAGTCCTTGGTGCCAGCACAAAGGGACTACATACCCCTCTGGCCTTTGACCTAGACAAACAGACTACAACTACTCAAACACATTCCAGAAATGCTGTTTCTACAGCAGGAAGTTTTCTCAGTCAGGTAAAGTAAGCCAGGAGACAAGCATTCTGTAGCTATACATGCCACCAAGACCATCATGTTTAAGTGGCTGCAAAAAGTAACCAGCAGGGTGGAGGACCAGTAAAAGGAGAAACAATTCCAACTCAGGTTTGCTAGAATAATTTGCAGAATCTGGGGCAACTGGATCATTATATTACATTTTCTTTTTTCATTATAATTTTCATTTCTGAAAACGGGCTGTACTTGCTGCTCTCCAAGCTCCTATCACAGTGAGACATCTACGCACTAAGGAAAACAGGCAATGAATCTGATATGAACAAAAGAAAATTAACAGAAAATTGAAATGCCAAGGCTGTGTGGGCAGCCTGTTTTGGTTGATGGTGATGAGAATACTGTTTGTTTGAAATGCTTTCTTTTGCTATGCTACAACAAGATTTGTTCCATATGTGTCCAATTGGAACGTTAACATCCCCCACCCACCTCCCACTCCCCTTGCACACAAAAATGAGGTTATTTCTCTCTTTTTACCTGCTGTATTTTATGTTAAGGATGTTGCGTGTGAGCACAATCTATACAGCTCATGATGAGGTAGTAAAAGGCATGTTTAAAAGCCGTGCTTATCGTTGGATTTTGTGCAGTGCAGACAAGACAATACAGGTGAGACAGCTGCATTAGTTAGGTACTTGTGCTGGTTTATATGTAAAGCACAAGGCACCTCTGAGTCTTCAGTCTTTTTGTTTTAAAGTCTTGCATTTTGCTCTATTAGTGACCCAGCCCTTTCCCTTAACACCATACAATATGTTTTCAGAACACTGAAGTTAAAGCTTGAAGTTGCATGAAAATCTCTAGCTCATGTTCCTATTCACACCTACAATTGCACATATCCCTAGCTACTAGAATTGGCATGATTCACCACAGTGTTATTTGCCCTCAGGAGAAAGAGAAAGTGGAAATTGTCTTTGCTGCCAGCTTTATGTCCAAGGCTTTGGACACAGCAGAAATATATACAAATGTTAACTGATCTGGCCTGCTGCCCCAACCAACAGGAGTTCCTCTGACTGGAAAAGGGGGTTTGGCTCTGTATTGTCAAGGCACTACTAAAAAACTTTAGAAAATGCTGTCATTTAAATTCCTCTGTTCTTTCAGAACTAAGAAATAAAAATATGAACCCACTCCATAACAGTATGTAATAATCAGCTACAACAATATTTGTGTAGTGCTTTGCAAGGTATTAGACAAATACTTTGATTTTCCAAGTGCCAACAACTATGTTGCAGCCTCACTGTCTAAAGGCTTTCCAGGCCTTTTCTTGTTCCATGGCCTGCTTTTTTTGTTCCATGTTTGTACAGTTCTTAGCACAGTGGGATCTAGTTGAGTAACAAGGGCTTGCAGGTGCTACTGCAGTACAAATAGTAAGTAATGATAAAGTGCATACACCGATTAGATTTATTGAAATTGTAAATATAGCCTGTTCTGTACAGACTCTTCTGTACCAGAGCTAACTTGGGAGTCAATATCTGAACAACAGTCCCACTGGAGCTTCTGTATTTTATCTATCAGAGCATCTTACGCTTCAGCTGCAATCAACCCTTTATGGTAGAAAACTCCCAAATAGGTTCAAACTTTTTGATTTTTTTTTTAAACTAGCGTATTATAATTGCCGTAATGTTCCCTAGTGCCTGCCATTTTGCACTCTAATGATAATTCTCAAGTGATCAAAGGCACAAAGCTAAGTACACCCTCTGGGGAAAGGAATGTGTTTCCCAGCTTCCTGCACTGCACCTTTTAGTCCCCTGTTGTCTTTTATTATTGAAATCAGCCATTAGAAGAGCCTATGCTGCTCTGAACATCATCTCACACAGTGACATAAAATTTTTTTTTTTAAAAGTGTTTGAAAAAATAAGAGTGTAAATTTTATTTATAAAATGAAAAGGCTGAAACTGTCCTCTTCCTAACAGATGCTTGCGTGGATGCATGCATTTCTACCACTTTTAAACTACAATTGATTCATTTTCCTACAACTTCATAAAACAGGCACACACTGCATATGCATGGAGGAGTGTGTGGGGGGGTGTCTGCTTGTGCACGTGTTGTGCGGACATAAAAACAAGGAACGGAGAGCAAAAAGATGCAGTGGCAAAAGTGCTACACTTCGCATAGTCATCGTATTGTATGCGATGGTCACTGGATCACCCCTACCATTTTGGTACTCTGCAGAGTGATGTTCACAACTAATGATGTCACGATGAATTCCTCCCCGCTCTCTGCAGCTGATTCACCCAGAGAAGACAGTCCTACTCATCAAGACCTGTGAAGGTGTCAAGCTAGAGCACAGGCCCTGTTCTCAATATGCACAGATCAATGTAACTTCATCCATTTTAAGTGAGATACACAAGCTCACTCCAGAGAAGTACAAGCTGGACATGTCTCTCTTAACATTTAACCAATAATCCCTAGTTGAAATCTATCTTAGTTGGACTTACACACTATTTTTACAGTTTAGCCCCAGCCTGGTAGTTGATTTTGGAAGGGAAGAAACCTACACAACAATCTCATGGAAATCTCCTACATAGCAGCAGTAATGGGAGTGAGGTAACCGGGAAACTCTGTCAAAGGCAGACAAAAAAAGTCCAACCACCCACAACACAACCAAAGAAAAGCCCTAAAAAATGAATCTGTGCTTAAAAAAAGCCCCACATCATCCCCATATACTTTACAGGTTAGAAAGTACTCAAAGTAGATATTATTTTGTATAGGCATAGTCTATCTTATTCTGACTAATCCTTTGAGAATTCTGAGCTGTGAAAGTTAGGCAAATATACTTCTCATAGTCCATTAAAAAAGAGCCTGAGAAGGTTAGTCTTAAAACACTAATTATTTTCTCCTGTGGAAGCTGGGGAATGGCTGAACAACAGACTATTATACAACACCCTAATACTAGCAAAGGTTCATGATGAAACTGAAAATATTATCATTTCTTGTATGATTCCAGTATGTCTTCATTTATCAAACTGATCACAAAAGTCAATAAAAATCAGAAAAAGATAGTAGAATCCCTGTAAATATAAACTAAAGGCTTTAGCTCCTTTGACCCCAGGCACTTTGCATTACCAGAATTCCTGACAATAAATACAGGGCATGACAGCATCAGCGAGCTTTGTAGCTTCCCTACGGACACTGGCATGGTAATATGTAACATGAAGACATTATTCAGCACCTGTGAGAAGAATATTAGCTCAAAGGAAAAACTAGAGAAAGAATTAGACCAAAATGCACTTAAACAGGATTAGGTAAGGGAGAGAACTCAGGGCACTTTTCAGTCATAGGCTGGTAACCTGCATTAATCACAAGGGCAGAAATGCACAACAGAAGGTGAATTGGTCATGAAACCAAAACTTGGCCAAAATGTCAAATAATATATAACTACAGCACACTCAATATCAAAGCATCACAAGATGCATGTGATTCTATAGGCTATTTGTGAGAAGAGAAAAGAAAATGATGTCCCAGCAGAGACTTCTGAAAATTAATGAGACTGTTGAGTATTCTCATAGCTGAGAAAGTGTGGGGTTTTTTTTATTTTATAAGATGGATTGTAAGCATGCTTGAGCAAAATGTACAGCCATTTTTATACTAAGCTGACTTAAATCAATTGCTGTGAGATGTAAAGAGATAAACCAGGTTGTAGCCACAAACCTCCAGTCAAAATGGGGCAGTGTATTTGAGCACTTGTGCATTTCCACTGCATTATAAATCTCCACAGTATTTCAGTGCAGGTCATTGCTGTTGTTTTCTTTCTTTTATTTCTGCATTATTCATTATAAAACCAATAAGCTATCCAAACAAACCAAAAAACATAAAAGTGATTTTCTTTAGTCTGTATTGTTTCACAACAGCTTACAACTACCATTACTTTTCTACCAATTTTCCCTTCAACTGCTAGGCCCCCTCCCCTTGTTCAGTGGTACTTTCAATTAAACTGAAATCAGCTGGGCTTCTTGTTCTTCTGGTTGCTTCCTTATTTATGTATTACCATTGATAACACTTCTAAAACAACTCTGGAAGCAGAGTTTCTTCAGTTTGTAAACACCTTATGTGAATGTAGTCTTTATGAGCGATGCTTTGAGGTTGCTAAAGGACTTTAGGCTTAGAAACAACAGATAAAAATAGAAGCAACAATAATACAGCTCCCCCCTTCACCCATTTATCTTGCCAATACGCCTCACACCTGACTTAAGAGGTTCATTTTCTATGGTATATTGAACACTTCACTAGCAAAGGCCAGCAAGGATGCCAAGTGTTACATGGAAAGCAGTCCACAGAAAAATTGACTGATAATCCAAAACCTCATTTCACTTAAACCACTCAGTAACAATCAACTGATAACAACCTTTAGTCATTACTGTTCTTGTCCCAGAGTTGAATAAGCAGCTGCTTCAAATCAGACACTAAATCCACTTTCTAGTCAACAGATCAATCTCAGGTCCTCTACTGAAAGTGCACAGGATTAAAACACACCATACATAGTCCAAATTTGCTCAAAGATACTCAAATTAATAATTCTAGAGAAGTTTGCTTTACAAGATGAAACCTTAAAAACACAATAAGAAAATATCACTATTTATGCCCTGTAAAAAGTTCACAGATACTTAGAACTTATTCAGTAGTTGCTATCTGGTATGCCAAGTCTTTATAGGAATACCATATGAGAAGGGATCAACTTTTGCCCTGAACATAGAAAATTTCTCAGCAAGAGCTAAAAAGTCGTATCAAAAAGGAGCAGCAGTGTTGAAACCAGCTTTGTCACAACTCTTTGAGAACTGCAGCTGCTCGTCTCTGCCAAATTTGAAGGCACAACCCACACAGAGGCATGCTGGGTAAATTGTATCAGTTCAATTAATGATTCCAATTATATCAAGGATGGATCCTATAGTGAGGAATTTCACTTTTAAACAGCTTTTTTAAAGCAAGCATTAATTTTTTGGCACTAGGGATTTAAACAAATTGCTTTAGTATTGGGAACTTTTAAAATTCTGTTCCTATCCCAAGAGAGAAGCTACAAATTAGCCACTGCTAAAATTCCAGTGGCAGTAAAACTCCACTGCCTCTGGCTGCTTCCTGATGGATGTAAATTTATTACAAGACCTAGTAAATTACAGCCTCTTCGAGTATCTGTAAACAAGATCTTTTTTAGTGGCATAATTGCTCAATAAGGAGTAGAGGAAAAGGATTAACCCTGCCATGCTCCCTTTCTCTGCTAGCCAGATGTAGATTGCAAAGCACCCTGCAACTCTGTACAGATATGCCTCTCTACGGATTGCAAAGAGAGTGAGGGAAAAGGCAGTGGGATGGCTGTAGAGCACATGGGCCTTGAAGTCTGGGGCAGGAATGATTGTAGGCACCTGTGAGGATGATAGCAATATTACAGACAGGTGAGGGGACATTGTACAAAAACCTGCAAAAACTTAAGGTTTAATATTCAAGGACACAAAAACCAAAACAAAAGTGTCATTTAAATGTCCTAGAGTATTCAAAACATCTGGACGTAGTTAGCATATATGGCACAAGACCCAGGGGAAATCCCCACATTGCTGCGATGAGGGTTGGAGGCCAAACAACTCCATCTAGGGCTCATAAAACATCACTGGAAACCTATATTTAGGCAACTGAATCTCATATAAGCAGCCTTGGAGAGACAATGTGGCTCTCCATGTAGAGATGTGAGGTTTGGTCTTGTCTGCAAGTTATGTCTTGATTTGAAAGCAACTCTTTGTTGGACTATACATGGCCACAGGCATCTGGACTAGGAACTCAAAGGCAGCAGCACCATCCCTTGTTTGCTACTGGCAGCAGAAACAGGAGTCATTTTGTTTTCCATGTGCACAGGTACACATCTTACTTGTACCCGTGTCTTTTTTTTTTTCCCCTTTGTTGGACATAGAGTCAAATCTAAAGAGAAAAAGTTTCAAAGTTGGAACTGGATGATTGAATTAGAGCGCACGAGGAGGAATTGATGAGTAAAAGTGACCTTCTCGCTGACAATCCAAGAAATTGCCATATTTACTCAGCTCAGCAGAGCAAATGATGGCAAAAAGCAGACGAGATCCTCTGCCAGAGCGTAGCAGCATCACTCCACTGACTTCAATATACTTTAACATAATAGCAATGTAGCTGGACTCTAATGTATTGCAGCCACATTACATCACTAAGAATCTTTACCTGGGAAGAAAGACCAATTTAACAGCCTTAGTTTCATTTTATCCTAGTTTTGCTCCAGTGTAAATGTTTTCAAACACACAAAACTGCTGACAACCAGTACAGTATATTTTGCAACACGGTATTAAAAGACTTACACAATCTAGCAGACGTTAAGACAGGTGTGTTATACTGATAAATACATTGACCAAAATTAAAGTGACAGCAGTAACACATGTAAAAGAACAAGAGCTGCGTGCTGGGTTGGAAAAATAGCTGGGAAGGCTGAGGGAAATCACTGTGCAAGAGAGGTGATATTAGGCCAACTGTCTCTGGGTAATACCCCACTAGACAATGGCAGACTAAGGAGGTACTTCAAGGAGTAAAGCAGACCTCCCTCCTCTCCCCAGCCACAACACCTGGCAAACAGGAATTACAAGCTGACTTTTCTGTTTTGCTTAGATGTATGGCACCTTCACTCCCAAATGGGGTCAAGTCAAACTGATACTTCATTTTGGGTATGAGGGTGGGTGGACGAATTGTTTGTGGTCCTTATGAAACATTCCATTAGCCCTAGTATGAAAAATTTTGCAGTGATTTAAGGCTCTGTGTAGACTTTGAGTTGTTTCAATTTTTCAACAAAAACCCAAACCATAAATCCCAAAATACTTCTTTTAAAACATTTGAGCTTTTCCATATGCTAATCAGTTTCTGGCCTAAACTATTCACTGCATTCAACATGAAACTGGTAGGAGTTTGATCTCAATATTCAACGGTCTTCGAATTTACTATTTATCGAGAAAAAACAATCACTTGGATTTTGTTACCAAGAAACCTAAAGGAGAATGACACAGCAGTCATAGGAATTGCATGCTGTGGGAGTGACAAGAAAGAGAGATTTATAAAAAAATTGTTAACAAACACGACACACTAGTCTGTCTGGAATCAAGAAATAAGAAGGGGGAGACAAAAGCCATGTACAAATTAAGTACAAGGTAGCTATCATTTCAGATTACAGCAAGAAAAATAGTTCACACTAAACAATAGAAGGACTTGCCAGGAAAATTAAAAGGTACATAACGTAAATAATGGAATGGAATGAATGGTCTCTTCTCCCAACTAATGATAGGACAAGAGGAAATGGCCTCAAGTTGTGTCAGGGGAGGTTTAGATTAGATATTAGGAAAAATTTCTTTACTGAGAGAGTGGTCAGGAATTGGAACAGGCTGCCCGGGGAAGTGGTGGAGTCACCATCCCTGGAGGTGTTTAAAAAACGTGTAGATGTGGCACTTCGGGATATGGTTTAGTAGGCATGGTGGCGTTGGATTGACTGTTGGACTTCATGATCTTAGAGGTCTTTTCCAACCTTAATGATTCTACGATTCTATGATTTCAGCTGAGCATAAAAGAACAAAAATATGTGAACTCCAGTATTTTGGATCATTTGTAGGAAGAAATGTAACAGTTTTTCCCCCTTTTCCTCTCAATGGTGTTCAGATAACATAGATACAGCTGGCCTTGATGATCTTAGAGGTCTTTTTCAACGTATGATTCCGTGATTCTATGACCTGGGTGAAATCCTGAAACATCCCAGTCTCGCCTCACTGGGACAGATTTTTATACTGATGGTCAGCAGATACTTCTAAAGCCGAGAGTACAGCTGCAAAAAAAGGAATTAGTTGTAAATCATTCTTCCTCTTCATTCTGAGAAACATAGCCAGTAGGTTAATAACTTGAATTTTACCTGTGTAGACTTTGAGTTTTCCTGTTCTGCTTTGGTAGATAGTGCCAATGATAGCAGAAACTGATTTCTAGAAGTACTTTCTGTAAGCACCTAAATATTTAAAGGTATCTGGACATTGCGAAATGCTGAGGATGCTCATTGTGCGGGCGGAAAGGCTGCAAGGACATCTTATTCCATGGTATTTTGTCATACCAGATGCTGCTGAACCAGCAGCGAAGCAGTGCGGAGATGGACGCACACAGTTTCTGTTGCTGAAGATTTGGCCTGTTCTTCATTCACTGAAACTCCCACAAACTCCTGGGCTTTAACACTGTGTGCCTGGCCCCAGTTGCCCTTCCTGCTGTTAAAACACCTAATTTGTTTGTGTTAGGTGTCCTCAGGCGGCTGACTCTTGCAGGTAAACACATGGCTGGTGCAGTCCCTGCTGGGTGAGGCTCCCTGCACCATGCAGCTGAGCCGCAGGACTGGGCACCACAGGGACTGGCCGCCATGCAGCATGGCCGCAGTGCCGGGAGAGTTTCTCTGTGACCCCGCTGCTGTGGCAGGCAAAAGGACAGGTATAATTCATCCCTTCCCCACCAGACCAGGAGGGTCGCTGCCGGCCCGGCTGATGGTGATGGGAGGGGAGGCCTGTGTGCCACCTCAGGCGTACGCTGCGCCAGCGGACTCTCAGGGGAGAAGGGACCAGGAGAAGACATGTCCTCCAGATGCAATGGTGTTCTGCTGGGGCACCTCACACTTTCCTGACATTACGGGGGTGCAGGTCACCGTGTCGTCCTGGTGGAGCCCATGGGCCCTGAGAGCCTTCTGGAAGACAGCAAGCGGCTGCCGCCATGGCCCAGCAGCGGGGCTGGGGCAGTGGGAGCTGCCTGCAGCTGCAGGCAGTGGCCTTCCCGCCCCTGGGGCAGAGCTCGGCAGGCAAAGTCCGTCCTTCAAGCCCAGCATCCGCCTCAGCCTGAGGAAAGTGCCAGGAGGCACTGAGTGAACTCCACATCGCGAGTGGGGCAGAGGGGTGCATTGCAATTTGAGTCTCTCAAAGAGCCTGTATCACCTGCCAGGGCGGTTTTACCTCCTGAGAAGTCGTCTTGTGCTCTCATACCTGAGGGCCTGGAAATCTTTGCTGAGGTGGTTATGCTGCCTGACAAGGCCAGGCGAGCCAGGCTGGGCTGCCTTGGAGCAGCAGGAGGCTGCCTGATAACTGAGTGGCATCGTGCGGGTTATCATTTACCACATCTCTGCCCAGCGGCGCAGCAAGAGCAGAAGCACTCCTCTGACTGTGCCCCGCGCTCCAATGTCCACCACCCTGCTGCAGCAGTGGGCAGGGGAGGGAGGGGCGGCTGTTTGGCTCAGAGCAGGGACACTGGCGAGGTGAGGGAAGGGCCATGGTGATGTCCTCATCAACCTGACGCCACTGGGAGCAGCTGATGCGGCAGCTCCAGCCTCCGATTAGCGCTTCCCGGGCCCAGATGATGTGGGGGAGAGCAGATGCATTGCTATTCCTTGTGCTCCTGGAGAGGGTCACCTCTTCGACATGCTTCTGGTTCTGGGGAGAAAAGGTGACCCCGACTGGGGCCTGTTTTACTGCTGGCAGCGGACCAGAGACTGCTCTCTGGATCTGCTCTGCTGACTCGAGTTTCAAGCAAAGCAGTACTAATTTGCTTCATCTCCTGATGATCAGTCTCATTACGCATGCTGCTCTCTTCCTAACTTTCTCAAGCCATATTTTACAACATGAGGACCCAAAACCTTTCCTGCTCCTTTTGTATATGTGTCCAGCTAGGTGGACGGTGATTTAGCAGAGCTAGGAGTGAAGAAGAGGAAAGGGAGAGGAGATGGGCCCTCAGTGCAAGCTGGTGTATTCCAGCTTGCCTTTCTTGGGCCAGAACTCACAGAACAGAAAATAGAAAAGACTCTGAGAGTGATCTAATCCTGTCCCCGGGCCAAACCACAGGATCATCTCTTCTGTTGTGCCTGAGAGTCATTAGTCCAACATGATCTTAAAAGCCTCTGATGTTCCATCCCCTGCAACATCCCCAGGTAACCAGTTTTAGTGCTTACTTATCTTTATTGTTGGAAGACATTTCCCTATATCTAAATTCACTTGCAAGAATGATGCTTTAGGCCTTTTGCCATTCACAGATGTGGAGAAGAGTTTAGTTCCTTTATTTTTAAAGCTTACAGTAAAATGGTGGTTGTGTCTGTGTGATCTGCCATCAGATTGCCTTGGGAACCCAGATCCATGGCCACATGTACAGGCTGGCTATGTACTGACTGCTGGCAATTATCCCTTCCATGCCCCTGGTTTCTCCAGCACAGACAAACATACTCAAACCTCTCTTAGTGGCAGCTCCTGCTGCTGCCACCACACAACAGCAATAAATACAGAGCAAGTGTTACCTGGGACCCCCGGGATGCATATGTCTTGTTCTATACGTGTCATGCAAAATGGCAGAATTTGCTTCCATGGAAGACAGTCTGTGCTGTGTTATCCAAAACTCTATGGAGTAATCTCATCCTCTTGGTCTATGTACAAAGGTACATCTGCAAATATTGCTCGAGACAGCACTACTTCGTAGTAGTAGAGCTGCTGTGATTTAATAAGGTTTTCTTTAATTTTATGAATATTGAATATAACCCCTTTACAAATCTTGTGTATGTGTAGTGTGATACTGCAAACTCCAGCAATTTATGCACTCTCACTGTGCAATCATTTTAAAAATAATTTTTAAACTGGACACAAACACTTTATTCATATCATAGAGGTACATATATTATGGCTACAGCCTTTTTTGCTGAAAGTTCATGGCTGAGAAAAGTCACAGTTAGGTTTGGTAAGTGGAAACATGTTTAATAAATGTAAGGTATTCCTATTAAAGAAAATAGTTACCCATTTTATATTTTAGTTTAAGTACTTTTTTATAGGAGCAGTCTGTAGTAATTTATATAGATACATCTTTCAAATGTCTGGCTTTGTTACTAAATAACAACAAAAAATCCTCTTACATAAAAAGCCAGTTACCTGCAGGAAGAGGTTTCTATCAACCTGCATAGAAAGCAGGTCTAAGGCCATACTCCTGTGAAAGATCATCAGCTTTAGTACAGTGCTCCTTGTCTGCTCTCATGTCGTCATGTAGTGAGAGAAGAAAGGCAGTGATATTCTCCTGACTTACTCAAAGGGTGTGTTGACCTGATATGTATTGATTAGCAGGACTTTGGACAACTGTATAAAAGTGTCCCAACAATCGTACACTGTTTAAAGGAAAGTTACTTTAAGAAAACACATGGGAACCTTCAGATCCCATATGCCAAGGAATAATCTGCTCTCAATTAAAAAAAAAAAAATATTTATTGCCTGGAAATTGATGAATCATTAAAAATTAAAGTTGACCAGCCACTTTAATTTTCTTCCTTTATTTGGCTACGTCTAAACTCAAGAACCCTTAACCTTTCTTTAAATACTGCAACTCATCAGCCTGTGAAATAATTAGGCTGAATTTTCTGTGCATCGGTGGCATATTTTTTCTTGAACCACAAGTAGTGAATAAATACTGTTTATAAAGTTTTCCGTGCTGTGGCTTGTTTTAGCAGTTAGAAGCGTGGTTTGAGAAAAGCTCTTAAAATAATCAAGTACAGTGCTGAAATAGCTTCTAGAGATATTTTGAAATTACTTTTCACCTGAGTTTTGATGAAGCTCATCTAAAATTTAGGACTCATGCACAGCTCAATGCCTTTGCTCTGTGTAGGTGAAAGCAAAACAACATGCATAGGCTGTTCCCAGGGGCTGAACTCCCCAGCAGGCCTAATGGCCCACATAAGCCCTCTAAAAATGGCTTGAAATGGGTTTGAATAGCACATATGTCTCCTTCTGGCAGTTGGCAAAGCAGTATATTTCACTGAAAATCAGATTCAGCTATGCAATTTTGAATAATAGTAAATACTACCAGCAGAAAGCCCATTCTAAGCCTACAGATCTCATTTGCCCATTTAAGGTTCCACTTGCCTGTTTGCCCATGGGTGCATTTCACTCAGAAAAGGAATTGTGAGTAACTACAAATATTGGCTTCGGAAGATGAACCCATCCAAACAAAGAGTAATACTATCATTTGACAGATAGCGTTACAGACTAAATTTTTTGAATACTCACACTGCCAAGAATGCTTGGTAGAAATTGCATATGTGTGAGTAACACTCAATGTGACATCTGGGGAACTTGTATATAATTTGCAGTGAAGCAAGGTCATACTATTCAGTTAATCGCTTTCCTCTAATCACTACTGTCATGGTTTGTACCATTTCTGATAATCTTTCAGTATTGTAACAGTCACAAGTGCTGGACTGGACCATGACTATTCAGTGCACGAGAAACCGAGATGTGCACACGCATAAGCAAACAATTTCCCATTAAAATCAATATTGGATCCCCTGTTACTAAATCTGAGGATCAAAATATACTCAAGGCACGTTTCTGTAATTCCAAGCAGCAAAATTGTTCACAGGGTGCAATGAAACCGCTAGGAACATCACTAGTATTGATTAATGCAATAAGACTGAGGGCAGAAATTAAGCTGGGGATAGGGGTGTCCATTAAAAATGTTTATTGCCAAGTGGTCATGTATCACTTCAGTTCCTCTGCAGATCTGGAAAAAACCCATTATAACCTTCTTCAGGGAAAAAGAAAGACATCTAGCTGACGTATTTGTCAGAGAAAATTTGCTTCCTTTCTTCATGTCAATCTTATTTAGGGTGCTAAGAGTGCTAATAAAACCTGAGAGAAGTACCAGTCTGGGAAAATAGTTAAGTACATGCTTAACACAAAGCAACACTTTAAGCAAAATATATGCTTTTCCAGTCAGCTCTCTTCTGGATTCAGTGGCCTGAATCTCAGACTGGGAAAAACAGATCTGTTATGATATTTCAAGTTGGAGACATAAAATTGTGCTGCTCCCCTGCCAGTATTCTCCCTACTCCAGTAAACTCATTAACTTATCCAGCAGCTCCACCAGGTTGTAATCAATTCAGAAAAACATCCTCTAACGAAGAACAGAGAATGTATTGATACCATCCACTCATCCTGCCACTCTCCGAGCTAGACAGCAACTTCAGAGCCTGATTGTCTGGCAAAGAGTTTTCAGAATGACCCACTTTGTTCTGCCTTACTCTGTGGGTATCTACAGCTGCTCCAAAGTTCCTTGTTTTTACATCCATCTCTTTCACTTGCTGTTCCACGCTCATCCAAGTGAAAAACTCAGATCTGAGCCCCAAATTTTGCAACATTTAAACATTAGTAGAATGAAGATGGGACTCCACTCTATAAAATCCAAAAGACAGCTCCTGGTTTTTTTGGTGGTGGTTTTTTTTTTT
>Ga0065711_1035439_pt1 | contig 22330 bp, 11 predicted proteins | sample Hoacrofraction12_FD_59098 | JGI IMG/M metagenome (GOLD analysis project Ga0065711, IMG submission 59098) | Hoatzin crop microbial communities from Cojedes, Venezuela - Epithelial fraction 12 v2 (version 2) | ecosystem: Host-associated > Birds > Digestive system > Esophagus > Crop | place... | reverse complement strand
GCCTCCAACTAGACTCAGAGCCGCTGATGACAACCCTCTGAGTTCTGCCATTCAGCCAGTTCTCTATCCACTTCACCGACCACTCATCCAGCCCACACTTCCTCAGCTTCCCTAGGAGGATATCATGGGATATCACTTACACTTACAGGCATCAAAATTCTATTTCTTAAATTTTTTAGAATTAAGAAAACACCGAAAGGAGATCAGCTATTCTTGAAATACAGGAAGAAAAAAGAACATTTTAAAAAGTGTTAATGGTCTTTCTGGGGGAGACCACTGAACAGAGAAAAAGAATACCTACATATGAAATCAACAACATCGTCCCATTTAGTTGAGATTACATGCTCACTTCTTTTTTAACCTTTATATTGATATCACTTTGCTTAGTTGGTAGGTGTAGATCACAAGGCAGGGAGATTTCAGTGAGGCTGTGAATATGACCCTCAGGTGTCCACATATAGTACAAAAACAACAAAGAGCCCAAGCAATTTTTAATCAAGCAGATGAAGGCATAACAACAAGTTGAACAAGAAGAACGTTGAGCAATGCAAAGTGGAAATAAAGTGCAAATTTTAAGTGAGAATAATCAGCTGTTAGAATAGCTCACCATGAAAGAGTAGGATCACCACTGCTTGACCTCTTTGAAGGGGTGTTTCTCTGAATGAGACCTTACTCAAGCAACAATTGTTACACTCAGCACAGGGATTATTTGGGATTTTAATGCAATATGTTAGACTAAATGAACATACGCTTTACTTTATTGATAATCCAAAAATAAGTGTCACTTTGATCTAGTACTGGAGTATGATGGAAGCAAGGTCAGTTAGATTTACCCTGTCAATGGCTATATGATTTGAGAGGCAGTAGAGTGGTAAATGTAGTGTTCAGTTGTTTATATACCTGACATAATGAAGTTGACCTACCAACTCAGAGTTCCATTCAACAAGTCATGAGAATTCTATCCTGTTAAAACCAACCACTAGAAATGTCGACCTTTTTTCTTTATCTCACAGTGCTTTTTTTTTTAGAAGTTCTGAAAAAAGTTACTTTTGAAAACTCCGTTTTTGGTTCCTTTTTTTCCTTTTTTGTTTTTTCACTTTTTTCACTCATCTGGCAGAATGAAACCTACGTTGATGACTCTGTTCCACTCCCTTTAATCTGTTCTGTGTTTTTCTTTCATCATTTCTCCACTCCAGAATCTTTCAAAATTTCCTAGCTGCTGAAAAGTGAAACTAGAAAGTGTTACAGATCTACAGGGGAAGAATGCAGATTATGATGTGTAGTATTTCAGAAAACAAAACAAGACATTGTTAGTTGACTGTAAATATTGGCAAAAGAAAAACAAACAAACAAAACAAAGTGAAAAGAAAAGGAGATTAATTTTAACATGTGAAATTCCAAAATCTTGAAGAATTTAAATATACCACACAAGCATTTTGCAAAGAATACAGCTATGTGCCTTCTCAGCGCCACAAAACGGCAACATATTAATGTTTCCAGTATAATTACTTTTTTCACCCTTTAATAGTTATAATGTTTCAGTTGTAGATATTGGTTCATATAACAGCTATACTTAATGAATGCTGTGTATTTCTCTGGACAACAACTTCCTAATGTCCTCATCAGTAAAGACAAACTCAGTTTTCTTGGCTCAATGGATTCAGTCATAACTTGTCCTTCAAAAAACCATCAACTCAGAAAGCAGAGAAATTGTGACATGATACACATCAGACGAGAAAGAAGATGCTTTTTCCCTTGCTTTACTGGCACAGTAGTCTATTATTTGTTACAGATGCCTTTTTCACAATGTTTTCCTCAGACTGTGGTAAGATACATTTTGCCTATTGCACATGCAATTTACAGGTAGTGGAGAGGCAACTAAAAGACTTTGTCAATAACTCTTAAGGACAACACCACACTGGGAATTTAAGATATGCACCTCAGTCTGTGCACAAAGATTTGCTTGTTGTGTACATCCCTTTCCTTACCTGTGTGGAAGAACACAACTGTTAAACTGACTGTGTAAACAAACAGTTCCTTAACAAACCAAAGCATGCTGAAAAGACCTTAGAGCTGTCTCACAAATTTAGAGTCCACATAGGACACAGCTTCATATGCCAAGTTCTGGACTGATAGATGTGAGTAAAAGATGCCTTTGCCAACATTTGATTGTGCTCCAATGTTAATAAGTGCACCACAAGTCGTCTAATGGACATAAAAAGACCCAGACCAACTATACAATATTGAAAGAAAAAAAGAGAAAAAAAAAGAAGAGAAAAAAAAAGAAAAGAAAAAAGAAAGAAAAAATAATAAAAAGGAGTATAGATGATGTGAAAGCAAAGGCATTTTCATCTATCTTGTTAACATTTTTTAAGCAGACAGACAAAAATCGGAGATGAAACAAGGGATTCCACAAACTAAACAGAAGACCAAACTCTGGAAAAAAATTGCTGTCTATTCCTGAGCTCTTCTGAAGCACAACAAAATTAAAATTAAGATTGGAAATCTAATGAAATGCTTGTATATGTCTGTTATCATACGTAAATACAAAGTCTTTTGCAACCTGGAACTCCCATTCTAGACAACTCATTACATATTTTTGTACTGTTCATTGTTACTTACTAGGTATACTACAATGTGCTGTATAACTTATCCTGCAGCTATGAATCGTTTACTTGGTTCTCCTGGCCTCCTTAAAGAATTTTACATACAAGTCATGGATTAAACTTTTACAAAGACATTGTGTTAGACAGTGGATGTGTGTCTTTGGTGGAAGCTGTAGAAAGGAGAATATGAAAGATTGTTTTAAAAAATTAACAATAAATCCTTTAAAATTCTGGATGTAACGTCAGCTGGAGACCCTGCAGGCTGGCTTGGAAATCTTCTGAAAATATAACTACACAGATGCAACAGGATGAAATAAGATAACAAGAAGGGGCAGGGAAAACAACATAATATGCTGTGTCTCTGTTGCCTGGTAAAAGTTAAATGCTGGAGAACTTCTTTTGTATCTCATAAATATATTTCCACTATATTCTGTAAGGGGAATCTTAAATATAGTCTTGCAGTTGTAAAAGAAGCAAAATCTACATTGATTTTGAGGTCTGATACAGTGTCCCCTCTTATATAGAATAAGAGTCACTTCAAAAAATCTTATTTAATTTAGCAAATATTTAAAGGAAAAGGATTTGGCCCCTAGAGGAGATGAACGTGTAGCATATAGAGGGACAGAAACAGTAATTTTGTCCCCAGACAAAAGCATATTATGGTAGTATGTAAAAGTATCATATTGTGTCACCTGGTTTCTATGCTATTGGAAAATGCAAGGAAAATTTTCATTTAATGAACAAATAAATATTATTGTTGACGATTTAGGACATAGTGACTCATGAGGAAAGCAACTTGATCTAAGAGCCCAGTTTACAGTGTTCATTGTTGCTTGAAGATTTTAACTGACCTTTGGTTAGCCGTAATCCTTGCTAACTTGAAGTTTGGGTAGTTGGGGTTGCTGAAGAACAAGAGAAAACTCAGACTCAAAAACTAACTTTAAGTGACTAAATTAGCCAAAGTCACTGCTATCTTCTTCTTTTCCCTGCCATGCACTGAGTGGAGATTGTCAGGTTATCTTTATTAAGGCCAGATATGCTCTGCTTTCAGAACTGTAGATTTCCAGGCAAGACCTGTGTATCCATTCATACATAGAATTAGGAAGGTGAATAAAACACAATAGTTAGAGGAGAAAAGTTTTCTCTGGTAACACATGTACCCATAACTACTGCACCCCTCCAATAACACTTCTCAGTTGAAAAAATCTTGCTGAAAGTGTATTGAGAACCGTAATTTTTGTTAGCAAGGGGAGAAGAGATGGAACTGAGCTGACCACGAATTCAGGAACTATGTGATTTACAGTTTATTTAACTTCAGAGAAATTTCAAAGGAGCTTCTTGGTGTTGATGAATACAGGACATTCCAGTTACTCCTGGTCACACATCCCTGGCTTCTCTGGTGGTGTGACCACACAAAGGTCAGACTTTACTCTTGCATTTTCTGAGATTTCTAGATTTTGTTTTGTCTCAGCTTTTGAAAAAATAGGACCAGTACAATATATTGGTGTCTGTGCGAGACCAAAGGAAAAGCTACTCAGAGAACTGATAAAGCAATTTTAACTTTTCCCCAGTACATTATAAAACGTAACAGCATAACATATGCTCTCCTTGCAAACCGGATTTAAAAATGCAATTAATTTTAAAGAAATCTTGGTTTCATGTTCTATGAGTACATAGATAAACAATGAAAATTATTTTAGTTCTTAAGCTTTATAGCCACAGAACATGGAGAGTTTGTATACTTTCCCAGGAAGATTTAATCACACCAAGAAGTGTTAGTTTATAATAGTACTATTTCTTCATCTGTTTGTATGCCAGGGTATGCAATGCCTTTATTTGTACCCACTGCTGTTTTATGTATTGAGATTCTGAAATGCATGCCATCTATTGGAGAATAACTAAGGACTAGGCCAAAGAAGTCATGTAATTTTGTGTTCAGCATCCCATATCCTAGTTCTGCAGAGCTACCTTGCTCTGCTGTAGCTTCCATCCAGAGCATTTATAACTCTCATTGTGTCATTTACTTGACCTTTCCTTTGCAATTTCGTCCTAGCTTTACGCTTAAACCTCTAGGTCTCACTTGGTCACTTGTCATATTATGAGGGAGTTATGGATAGAGATGAGTAAACCACGTGCATGCAGACCATGCCTTAGTTCTCCTTCTGGACTTCGCCATATGAAGTTTCTTCCTGAGCCTCAAAGTTCCATGCTCCAGACTACACAGTAAGTATCTCACTTCCAGATGTGACGTTAGGTGTACTTAAGGACCATCAAGTGCACAAGAGTCATATTCTGAAAATACTGTACTGAGGGATTGACTTATATGTAATCTAACCATTTTCAGTATCTACAGGATTGCCAACACTGGTGCATGCAAATCCATATACCTTCACCCCTGCAAATACTTTGCAATTTTCCACAAACTTGATCTGCATTTTTGGTGACACATGACTGTTGTGAGCGAAATCTTCCCTGACAGCACTCATTTTCAGAAAACGAAACAGAAAACTTTCACAAACCTGAATACACCAGCCAAGGAGGAAACCCATATTTAGGTAGGCAATTACTGTGCGAGAAGACTTGTTTTCAAAGGTAGTCATCACTGAAATATGTAACAATAGATGCTCTATCCTCCTAAAGTTAGATTGGTTTTGAGGGGTCTTAGCAAGAACTACTTAACTTCATGGTTTTTTTCTGTTACTAGATCTCACCAAAACATGTTTGGCTTTGTAGGTTCTGAGAGAATGACTGATTCAGCTTTATCTGTGTAGATTTGTACCCACCTCCTCAATTTTCACTTAGAGTTTCAGGTTCAAACAAACTCAGACTCTCAAAGCAAAATTGCTGAACATCACATGGTTTAATGTTGAAATCTTGAAAATCTGCATATTTCACATCATGCAAAATCATAATGTGAACCACTTTCAATACAATTAATTAACCAAAAGGAAAATGTATTTTTTTTTGCCCTTTGCAATATAAAGATCATGCAGAAGCACATTCTGAATTAATCTTTAGAGCTCAGGAACTTTTGGGCCATTCTCTTTTCTGGACATCCTAACATTTTTCAGCATGCAGCTAGCCTTCCTCATTTTCAGTAATAATTTGAGGTTACAGTAGCTGAACGGTGGAAGTGCTGTGAGCCTCATTATTTCTTTCAACAAGCCTCATTGATTTCAGTGCTACACGACCATTAATTGCTAGTAATATCTCCTAATCCAGGTGTAATTGATTAGCAGTTAGAGCTATTTTGCTGTTTGGTTTAAGAAACTACCCATCCTCATCAGAAAGCTGTGATATCATTAATTCTGCTCTGCTGCTTTAAAGGAAATTGATAATCAGTTTTCCTTCTTTCCTTAATTTATACTGTAATAAGGACAAAACAGTCTATTTAGCATGACAGGGAAATTAGGTAAAACAGATTCTTAAGCATTAACTGGAATCTTCTCATTCATGGTGCTGAATTTAAAAAAAAAAAAAAACCAAGAAGTGAGGACCAGTGCACTTAAATCAACTGTAGAATCAATTATGCAGCACACTGCAAGTGCCCTCCTCATCCCCAGCATACCTTAGTAACAATTGTATCGATCCTGGAGGCACATCTATAAACAAAAGGCTTTAGGAATAATTATGTTCACTTTTGACCTTCAGGGGACCAATACTAAAGATAAATCTTCCAATTGTCACCTATATCTAGTATAAAAACATGTCTTCAGGCTCAGTGCCTAAATGATGTAACAGTCTTTAGCAACACCGATGAGCATTTAGGTTGGAAACTGTACAATATGAAGACCCCGGAACAGATTTGCAAGCAGAGAATGGTGCCATTTTATCACTGTGTCAGCCTCATGTCTGCAACACATCAAGGAGACTAGCAATAATCTGACGTTCATTATCTGAAGCACTTATGCACTAATGGCTGAGAACTGATTAAAAAATGAGGTCTTAACCTACACTACACACCGTAATCTCAGTGAATAATGACTTTTTTTCCCTCTTTGATACTTTACTGATGTCTTGTATGTATGCCAAATCCTGCAGATCGTCTACAGAATTCGCACTTCTGTGCCTGTTTTGATAGGAATGGAGTTTACACAACCGCCTGTAACCAGTAAATCTCGGTGCTAATTAGTAAATCGCATTGTTAATACCTTAAGCCTGGCTACCGAGTGGAAAACTGCATACCATGCTGCCCCCTGCTGTAGTAAAAGCTCACTGCCCTTTATGTCTAACACGAAGAGGAAGAACGTATCACTTAAACGTGAAAAAACCAAACCACTCAACAGTGGTACTTATGAATTTACAATTCTATTTTCTTCTTTGGCTTGTGCATTATTAAACGTCTTATTAATACCTGACTTCTTAAATGCAGGGTTGGCAGATGGAGAGGTATTACCTGGTTTCTGCAGCTGCATGATGCAGGGTAATGCTGAAATCCAGATTTTAGCACTGAAATCATGTTCTCATTTTATTCAGAGAAATAAGAAAAACTTTCCTTTTGTTTTCCCCACAGAAAACAGGTTGGTTCTCACTACTGCAAAAAAAGTCAGTATACTGTTTCCCATGTTAAAATGATGAATACTTAGTATAAGATTCTACACATAGCATATATGACAGTGAATCATATACTGAAGATAGTTATCGTGCTGTTGATTTTCTGAAGGCACAGATACCAAGTGATACTGAATAGAGATAATGGTCTAAAAATCAATTACTGATTAAAAATTGACTTATTGCTCACATATTGAGTAGTCACAAATAAAGACTATTCTTAGAGGAAAGGGGATATACTGTAAGAAAAAGCGAACAGATTTAATTTTTAATTTCTCGTAATTTAATTTTCTCTCTGTTTAACTTCTGCTTCAATAACATTGTAATTTCAAAACATGTAATAACTATAACTTCACTTTCCTACACCTCTCACCAACGTGTTTAAAGTTTAATGTAAGGTTAGTGCAAATATCTGCCTTTCTAACATGAAAGCAGGCTTTATGTCCGTTTCAGATACAAGAAGGATAGAGAAGTAAGACAATCATTAAGAGGAACAGGCTGTGGTTTATCTCAATTTCCAAATGCTGCCAAAACCATCCTGAAAATGGCTGGAGTTAAACAATGATGCAATATCTCCTGAGACCGGAGGATGGAAGACAAACAAATGAGCAGAGACCACAAATCTGAACAACTGTTGGAAAATATACTCCGCAGCAGTGGGATGTCAGGATAGGGAGAAAGGGACTCATGGCTTATACCTGTTGTATACTGCTTTCCTGGACACTTGCTGTCTCATTGACTTGCTCCCTGGCTTATTCACCCAGTGCTGGTCTACGAAAATAGTGTCTGGAAACACACTGGGGCACAGCAGCTACCCATTTTCATTCAGCTAGCATTCCTTTGTTCAGAGCTAACACACCTCAACATTTGAGTTAGATCTGAAGAGGCAACCCACTGATTCCCGTTCGTACCTAAAGGCTCACCACTGACACACGCCAAAGTGTGACTTAGCTGCCCCTGCCTTATGGGTGGACTATGCCAGACCTTTGTGCCCCACTTTAACTTGTGCCCATCTGCTTCCCTCCACTGTGTGAGTGGAGGGAAACATATGGCCCTAAGTGCCTAGCTCTGATTTCTTGCCACACCTTCAATTACACTGCCATATGTTCTAGTATCATAACGTAATTGCTGATAGTTAGTGCTAGAAATACAAAAGGGGTATTTCACAAGCCAACAGGTTTACTTCTTCTATATAATAAAGCAGCAACAGCTGTCACTGTACCATCCTCAGATAATGTCCTGACTGCATACAATACTTTTGTCATTTTATGTATTTAAAATCATGCAGTCATTCCTTGGTCATTATTTCTCTCTTCATCACTTTAAAACCAGAAAAGAGAAAGCCTATTTTCACATTGTTCTGTTACTTCAGATTATTGCCGTACCCCACTATTCTCCATGGGAACCTCTCTGCATCCCTGTTACTAGGGAGAATATACATCAGAGGCATCAGAGAACAATGCAACTATTTAATTTTACAAGGATTTTTATGTTCTAGGGAATGGTTTCTGATTTAACTTCATTACTTTGCTGCCTAACTGAGAAAAGCTAAAACCCACTGTTTTTGCTGTAATAAGTAGGACAGTACTCCCTGTGACATTTTTGCATTGCAAGCATATGGTTGCAGTTTAGAAAATCTACTGGAAGAACATTTGTGCAATGTGCAAGCACTCTGGATTTCTATTATTCATGGTGACACTATAAAAGCTTCCACCTCCTCTAACTCATGTTTAGAGCACTGTCTGGCTTTTTTTTTTTCTTTTTTTTTTTAAGCATTAACAGTTGCAAGAACAACTTAGTTAAACACAGAAAATGAAGAAACCTTAAAAATTAAACTACAACCCCAGGCAAAACTCTGTGTATGGATACTGGAGCATAAGCTCAATTACTGGATTACAGTGAGTACACAAAACAGGTGACAATCCAAAAAGGAGTCACTTGGGGCACAAGTTAAGCAACATGCAACCAGAAACACATTAGTGTATTTTAAAATAGTAGTTTGCACAGACTGAGGTTTTCTACAGGAACACATACACCAGTTTCAACAGTAATCTGTCTTACATTCAAGGTGGAAACTAGTATAAAAGGAAAGGATAATCTTCTTCTAAATAGGCCTTGCTTTCTAGAGTCCTATTTATTTGTGTGTTTACACATATTATTCATTTCTTTCTGAAATATATTATGAGTCTGACATTGTCATGTTAGTTGATAGTCACTGATCTTTCCAGTTTTTAATCTTACAATGAGATGTCACTCCTGTTGTTAAGATGGCATTGTATAAAGCCAACTTATTCACTGTCCTAGCATGTAGTTCATGCTTCTGGCAGCTTTAAGTGTTTTCTTTTGCCACTACTTTATAAGGCTATTTACTGGTTCAGTCCAGCACTACTCATTTGATGCAGCTTGCTGTTACCTAAATAGGAAAATTGACTGCTTACTCATTTGACTCTCTGAGTTGCTGCCCTCTGCTGCTCTTCCTTCACAAGCTCAAGCAAATTGCTCTTTTCGTTGGAAAGACGAGGACTATTTCTTCCACCCTTGAGCTTTTGCATGGGCAGGAAGGGTTGTGCACTGTCTGGGACAGTATATTATAATGGGCTGACATGCCAGGTAGGAATGTCTTCCAGATTGTCTTGCCTACATGGTAGATTTCTTTATTATTTCTTTTGATGGTTTTGCTTAATGATTGTTTTGTGAGTAGGCATTTGAAGAAGTTTTTGATTCCTGTTCTCAATGGCAGATGAATCATGGAATTTCGTGACTTACTATCTGACCATACATGCCTCCTGCTAGATCCATCTTCAACCTCCAGGTCCCAGCTCTCATAACTTGCAGAAAGCCTTCCTTCACAGATATGATATAACAAATGTACAGCAGAAAGATATTTCCTGCCAGTGGAAGTTAGCTGAAGGAGACTTCACTGTCCTATTTTATTTTCTATTACTATAGTCTTTCATATTTTACTTGTTACTAAGAGCTTGATCTCTTTTCTTGTTCAAGAGACATACCTCCTAGCTGCACTTGCTCATGCACCTTCTCCTGGGTTTGAGGAGTGAATCACTGTTGTGAAGTTAACTCTTAGCTCTGTCAGGTTTATTATTTGGTCTCCTGTAAACAAAATTCCATTTTGCACACACAGCTTATTTCTCAGTAGGTAGTAAACTCTTGTGGCACACACTCTTTGCAGTCTGGCCATCCCTGGAGAATGAAGTGTTTCATTGTCTACAGTATGCTTCTGCTCAGTGACTTGCTGTATTGCCTGGCATATTTTATTACAGATGTGAAAATATTGTAACATGTTGATAGACTCTGCTCCCAAAACGCACAGCCATCTGTGATGTACTCTGGGATGTCTGCCTAGCTTATAGTACCTTGTGGCACCACTGGTATACCTGGGCAGCATACGCTCCTCAGAGCAGATCACTAACAGTCCAGTAATGTGCATTATAGTGATTCATATTTAGTTGCTTTATTATTTTTTTAGTAGTTTTTGATGAGACTGACCACCTCTGGGTGCCACAGCCACTGATGAAACTGTATAGTTCCAAAGAGTCTTGCATGAGGACTCTTCTCTTGACGCAAGTGAAACAAGATTTTCCAGAACACAGTGCTAGTGCTTTAGACATAGGATTTCATAAAAATATTTTCACTTATGCCTGGATGAAGATGGAAGAGTAGAAAAGATTTTTTTGTGACAGCTGAGAAGCTGTCTTCTTAATAGGGATGGTGTCATTTTTCCCATGGCTTATGTAGTATGTATTTGATTACGTAATGCCTCAGAAACTTTTCCATATATCTGTAAGACCAAGAGGAAACACAACTCAGCATAAGCAGGAAGGAGGCATTGAAGTAATCCAGATTCTTCCTCGAAGTCTACCTTATAGACAGTGTATATCCTAAATTACAGTGAAGCTTCATTACCAGAAGGTTCTGGGCAAAGTGAAGATAGTGCTCTTGTGATGGTGGTGAAGTCCAAGGTCTCACAGCCCTGGAGACTGCAGGTTTGCTGTAGCCCATCACAGCTGGGGAAGATGCATCAATCTTCCCCATCAAGGATCAGGCTGTAGTGTCAAATTTTCCTTGCAAATGATTCCAGTGTTACAAAAAAATTAAGAAGTCTAACAGCAAAATCTTTGTTATCCAATACACCTAAAGAAATGCAGTGCTCCGTTTGCACCCAGTAGATGCACATGGTAGTACCTGAAAGAAACAGACATGGAAGACTGCTGAAAGGGAATTTTATGCAACAACACGGACAGGAAAATGTAAAACGTAGACCACACATTCTTTTGCCCACTAAAGTCAGCAGATATGTTTTCTTTTTAGACAGGTCTTGTGGTTCTCTTGATCCCCAGATTTACTCCAAGCAGTTCTGGAGTAAATGATCCTCTGACCACATTTGACTAAATAAGCAACCAATATGTAATATCTCCTCACGATTTTTTGTTCTTTTTTTTAGAGTAAAATGAAAGAATGATAAATATAAAATGCTTTGGTTAATTCAGCTCAGAGGAACATCATTGTCTCATTTTTTCTTCCTCAGAGAATAACATTTTTGTGGGACTGAGTTTGCTGCGATTTCTTCTGGATGTCTAATGCAAAAGGACACTGATTTTGTTATATTCTCTGTACACTGTAAAAATACCCGTGAATTTATAGTGGATACAAGACTGTCAGCTTTATTCTCTATCAGCTCCAAAGAAAATGCAACATATGATATAACACCTAGTAAATGTATTCAGTGTTAGTCAAAAGATCATTTATTACTGCACCAACATTTAATAATAACATCTAGGGCAAATCTGGCATAATTGTGATTGTTTGGAGTTGTGTCAGTTTGTTGTAGACGTCTCTTCAGATCAAGTGTTTTATACAAGGTACTTAAGATAAAATTATATTAAGGTAAATATGTTATCTAAAAATATACATTAACTGTCATGACCTCCAGGTAAGATGGTACAATCATTTCCTATAACTTTCAGTGATTACACAAATCATCTTCAGCTTTTACAAAATCAGTAGTTAGATACATTATTTAGACTAGATGAGTTTCATTATACTTTGCCATTTTTAGTGAATTGGTTGATTAATCTTTTGCTTCACAAGACAGAGATTTACTGTCACCATTCACCCTAATTTGCAGCGGCTCTTAGGTAACTTGTAAATTCAGATTCTATATTTCACAGTAGCTTACATGTGCAATCTGAAGCTCATGCCACTTGCTTTGTTTCATAAAACCCGCTGAAAGTTTTGGACAAGTGAAATAAAAAGATCTGGGACTTTTAACCTAACATACTAAAAAGTCAGTGCCGCTTGGCTGCAAAATAACTTTCTTTCAGAGCTTCAAAATATAGAGTTGAAAATTTAACTAAATCTTACTTAATTAGTTACACTTTTAATCAACTTCTGTTCTTTCCTATGCTGATAGATTTGGTGCGGATTTGTGAAGAGTAGTACTGCTTATAGTGCTCTTGAGTGCCTGCACTGCAGAAATGCTTAAAACAAAGCCATGATTTATTACCCTTTATGTATTAAATTCCACAACACGGCAAGAAAACACTAGAAGAGACAGAGGAAGGGGAAATACATTCAAGAACACCAACAGAATCATGCTGAAAATAATACTGGAGACAGGCATATCCTCTGCTGTACAGAACTCTGTTTCAGACAAAAGGTTTGCCTTATTTTCCCAAATGGAAATTGGAATATCAAAAGAGACTGCAAGAATGACAGCAAATCTGTGACCACGTTAGTCATTCTGTCAAGGACGGAAAAATCTAGGAAAAAAACCCCAGTAATTGCCAAAGAAAACAAACTCAGGCCTCAGCAGTTATAAATTGGCAGTGCTGTTTATTCCACAGGCTCTACTCAGCATGTCCCAGCTGTGCACGTGTCATTCAACTGTCCAAATCTGTCTATGCAGACTTTTCTTACTGAGGCACCTAACTAATCAGTTTGTGGAAGCACAATACTCCATTTGTTCAATTTATCTGCATAGAGGAAGACGTGACAGATGTATTTGAAGTAATGCTGAAAACTACCATCAATGGGGAAGATACCAATCTTGGCTAACAAGTGAGTATTGTGAGAAATTCTAATGCAGCAGCAGCACGTAATCATTCACGTTTATTTCATGTTGTTTAATGGTGACATATATCAAGGCTTCATCTACAAGAAGCTCATCCAGTCACTCAGAAGTCAGATGATAGAAAAGAATGTGGGATAAGGAGCAGAGCTCTAATCAGTAGTTGTAGTTTGTACGTTGTTTTTAAAAGATCCAGATTGCTTTCTGTGGTCTTCCTACTGTGTTGTGATTCTATGTTACAGAAGAACTGTCGCATTCTGTTTTATTTACATTCATCCTGTACTGATGATGATGTGATGTGATACAGATATAACATAAAACAGTACTCGAAAAAGCACTGTACTTTAATTTAGTGTAATCTATAAATCATCTGCAAAGCATCTTTACATTTCAGAAACAGTAATAGTTCCATACGTGTGAGTAGTGCAAAGAAAGTTAACTCGACAATGTCTTCATGCCTTCCATCTCTTTTGTTTCTCATTCATCTTGTAGATTTCAAATTTATGTGAGTTATCCAGGGACTTCTTTTCAGAGACTATATTTTAAAAGGAATAGCTTGCTCCTCTTACAGGCAAATACAGAAGATGCACGGAAAAACACAGTGTTTTGCTTGATATGATACGACCTAAAGAAACCAAAAACTACACCAGAAGTCCAATATTTCCTGAATATTCAGTTCGCTGCGAATACACACAGGCACGTATCAAGAGTAAATTTGTATTAAAACAATCATATACTTTGGATCAGCCTGAAATATTTCGTAGAGGTTCGCTTTCATAGAAGCAATGTATTCCACAATCACATACACTTGTTACCAGAACTTGGTATTCAAAATACATAGATTTTAGCTGTAACTGAAAATATATGTACCTTAAAAGTGTAAGGCATTTTCCAAAAACTAGATTCATAACAACAAAGAACAGGAAATTACTGTTCACGGTCACTCAAAGTCTTATGTCATAAGTACCTGAAATTGATTAATTGAAGTGGAAAAATTAAGGTATGAGATGATATTGCTTTGGGAAAGGCAGGGGCATGAAAAGGAAAGATCTTGCTGTCATGCCAATCTCCTGTGGAGTGCAGAATTCAGTATGACCTGTGAGCCGGGTGCCACTTTCTCACAGAGATGACATCAATCATTCAATCAACCCATTTTTGACAGGCTTTTGCCAGGTTGCAGTGGAATTCTGCATGTGATTACTCCTCCCACAACACAGCAAGATGTTGACATTCAGGACTAAGAAACAGAAAGAAAAAAAACTCACCTAGCTTATAGAATACTTCTCTTTGTTTCCTCACTCACACCACTGCAAACGAACAATTTACTGGCAAAAGATACGGGGTGCCTGTTCCCTTCGAACTCTGGCTTTTGAGGGCCTGTTCTGCCTTGTGTCAGTACAGGCTTTTCACTAAGATTTAGCACAGGTTCAAAATAGAACTAATTGTCAGACAACTTCATCAGGACAGCAAATGAGAATATTATGTCACCTTTGTGCTCCAGGAAGACAGCAGTGGCTTTCCCAGCAAGTAGCACGTCCTGCATCAGTGTTGGCATCAAACTCTCTTGCCCCAAGGGAAGCTTCAGGAATCACCCTGACAAACAGAGGCACATGCTGTGCATCCTTGGGCTCCCATGAGGAAAGAGGATACATGCACTGTTTTAGTGGGTACAGCTTTTTCTCATACCCATGTCATCCTTTCACACACACTCACAGTCTCAGAATCATTGGAAGGCATTGGTACAGAGAAACAAAGTGCTTCCTGAACCTAAATTCTGCCTGTTTTTTGCACACAACAGAAAGTTAATTCCAGCTATGTTTCTGCTGTCTGGAAGAACAGAGGCTCAGGCTTTTTGACTTCTATACTAATATTAATTCTTGGGTATTTCTGAAATAGGTATAGATTTTTATCTGTAATGACCTTTTAAAGCTTTCTGTTGTCACACTCGTAGTCATCTCCTAATCATTGTTCTAGTATCCATAACATGCTTAGATTTATTTCCTTTTATTTGACGTGACTCATATAATTTTGCTGAAACAGGAATTTTTTTTGTGCTAGTATCAAATACCTTTTTCTTTTTAGGATAATATTTCTCTTTCATATGAGCATCAAAACATTGCTTCTACCTTTGTGAATGCCCTATGGTAAAGGAGCATGTTCCTTGCTGGCTTACTCTTATGTACTCTAGGACTGAACACATCTGACTGTAAGTGTATTCTTAGGACTCATTACAGGGTCTTAACTAACCTTATATTAGTTTCCTTCTCTAAATGAAAATTTTAACATGTTTACATCTTGGTTCACATTTATTTCTTCATAGAGGAGGCTTGCTTAACAAATTGCTACACTTTATTTTGCATCCTTTGCAGGGCACTAACTGAACAAAGCTGAAATGAAACAAAAGATCAAGTAACAGAAAAAAGAACAAAGCAAAAACCCGCTTTCTGAAATACAAGCTTATGTGTTGGTAAATTAGCTACGCATAGAATCATAAGTACAGTAACTTGTTAGAGTAATAAAACACATTTTATCTGTGAAAAGCAAAACACAGAAAATGCAAAAAACTTCCAAATATTTTTGTTTATAGCAAATTTTTGTAACAGTAAGGGACTTCAAAAATTATTTTGCCTAGCTCTTGAATAGAGATTTATGGCAAAGGCAATGATTCCCTCCTCCTCTTCTTCTTCCATATTGCAGGAGTGGAATTATTTGTTTGATTGGTCAGGACAAAGTACTAAAAGAAAATTCCTGTCTTAGTGTGACAAATTGTCAAAAATGGTCTGAAGTTCAGGAATTTATTTGCCTCCTACCTTGTCTTCTGTATCCACTTGTATGAATCCTTGAAAAAGCATACCGACAACCAACGAAAAAATTTTAAAAGGTGAGAAGAGAGAATAGAAAGAAGATAAAAAGGCTAGTGAAATTTAGTTAGCTGTATTACCCTGAATAGTACTTCTGAGCTGCACTGTTGCTCTGTAAAGAAGCTGGAACAGAAGGACAAAGATATAAAAACCCATACTGATCTGAATCAAGACTGAAAGAACCATAAAAAAGTTTTTCACAGCACTAACAAAATAGACTTAGAAAGATTTATAACAAAATGAAAATCTCTTTTTGCACTACAATATTTATATACAACTGTAAATACCAAGTCAGCAGTGAATAACCTGATGGCACTCCACTGATCAGTGAAGAATCAGTAGGAGTCAGGTACATTGGCAGTTACACAATTAGCATCTAATAAGCACATTGTGTCTCCTAGAAATCTTGAGAGTCGTTTCTCACAGTGAAACTGGGACACAGAAAGACAGCAATCGAACATTTTAGAATGAGGCAATGAGCCTGCAGCTTGCAAATTCTGGCACAGTGTCTGATTTTCCTATGCCAAACATGGATAAGAGCTAAGACAAGATTCATTGTAAGAATTTGCAGTTCTACATGGCTTTCTTAGTTAGATGCACACACTGCACCTATCTTTGTTGTTCTTCTTTTATGAAAGAAAAAATAAAATTTGAAAAATAAATATTGCTCTGGGGTTTTCTGATGCACGTTTCTTTCAAGTTAAGAAAACAGTTAGCCTTTAAATAATCTACTACTTACCTCATAATAATTTCATTGTGGAAATAATTGAAATAAATTACTTAAATATCTGAAAAAGAAAGACTCTTCTAGGAAAATCAGGAAAATTATTCTTTGGCTGAAAATTGATTAGAATAATAATACTTGATTAGACACTTTGAACCTTAATTTTTTCTTTATTTTTACTTCTTGTAAGAAAGTAAACGTGCAGCTAATACTACATTTTCCACTCTTGTTAGTAGACTGAGATTAGGACGTCATTATAAAACAGCGTGTCCCATATCAATGAATCACTGCCTTCATAGTAAAACTACCACTAAGTAGCAATAGCCATCAATAAAAAAAGCATGGGTTAAATGGAAACAAATCCATAAACTGAAGAAGCATATAGTGAGGGACATATCACAAGAAAGAGGTGTAAATTTTGCAGAGAAATAGAATCATGTTAACCACAGACAGACAAATCATTGTGTCAGTGTAAGTTTACAGAGTTTCTGCAAAAGACACGAGACCCTAAGCAAGGCTGCCCAAGGAACCTCAGAGGATCACTAGAAAAAACAGATGCCATGGAAATTAACAGATACAGCTGTGGAAACTGGAAGTGAAATAAAGAACATTTTGCGAATGGTATAAGCCATTGTTTCAAAAACTGGAAAAGCAAATACCATGAGGACATGGTTACTGATTTTCACAGAGTGGATAGTAATGAAAAGAAACAATATGTGATAAGAGCTAACTTACCATTAAATTCACTTTGCCTGTTTTCTGCTGCTCATTTGCACACAATGATTTTAGTCCCAGGATAACTATTCCTTTCATCTATGTATATGTCAGTTTCTCATCAGTGGAGCGGCACAAAATCCTCAGAACATAGCAATGAGCACGAGATGCTCTTTTAAAGAAAACGACATAATAAGAATCTTTCTGAAACAAAAAGCCAAAACAACAAAAACAACTTTCTTCTGTACCAAGGCCAAAAAAAGCAAAAAGAGCAATGTGGGTAACAGAATGTTTAACACTGAGATGAAGCTTTTCCAACCAAAGTGGCTGCAGAAAAATCTGAAATGCTCCAAAATTAAACGGGCTTCTAAAGGGCTCAAAACTTCTCCAGAGGAAACCAAAAGAACAAAATTCTTCAGCTGGGGTAAATTAGGACAATCATACTGCCTCTGTGGCGGTTCTGCCCATTCATCCCACCAGCGCATTGATTTTGCACTTGCAACATAAGCCACAGAAAACAAGTACCAGGATACATCACTGTGCACAAAAGCCACTGTGTCAAAGTGTGGTGTATTTATTTCTACCCAAAATACTGTATCCTGCCCACATCAGGTTCAACACACAAATGTAACATGCTGCTCTAGGTCTACACAGCTACACCAGCTTCATATCTAACACTGCAATGTAAACAGAGCTTCTAGTTTCAAAGTCTTTGGAAAATTCCGTATTCAGTACTTCAATGTGGCTTCTGTTCTCTGGCAACTGTAGTTAAGTCTTCTCCCACTCCAAGTGGTATTTTTTTCTGAGTTTTGACTAAGACAATGTTTCTGCATCGGAGACTCTTCAATTCTCTGCAGTGAAAATGCAACGTCACCAGTGCATGAGCTTAAACTATTCAGCATCTTTCTTTAAATTAAATGGATACACACATAAATTCAATTGGAAATTTATTTTTTCCAGGACTTCTTGAAGGAACCTTCTTTTAGTGGTTGCAGCACAATTAGAGCTGAAGTTACTATATATTTTGGACAAGGTAGAAAGCCAATCATGTGAAACTCAGTATGGCTCCATTACTATGAAAAGGACAGCACTGCCATTTTTCAACATATTTGAGTGGTGTTGGACAGTGACAGGAGAGGACTGCATGTTGCCACATAAAAAGAACTTTTCATGTCTTAGACAACAACGCAACCAGACCTCAGTTATTTGTTTTCTTAATCTCTTTGGGCTGGGTATGTCTTGTCGCAGCCACACTCATGACTGCATTTCTATCTCATCACCACTGTGTTTGAGTTGGTAGTTAGATTGTTAGATTTGTTTTGCGCACCTGTTGTATAGTAGCAGCCAGTAAAATGAAATAGCTGCCGATCTTTACCTCCCTTGTTGCAAAGAATTAGTGGCTTTGTGCAGAGTCTTCCTCATTCTTATGTGCCCTGTTCTTGAAACTGGGAAGAAGATCACTCCGTGTCATAAGCAAAGGCTGTGTCCCCTGCCTGCCTGTCACTCAGTGGGCTGATGTCCTTCCTTGGCAGAGGTGTATTGTTCCCAACAGATTATACGCGGTCACTTCAGCGTATACCGAGGAAAGATTTATGTATGGGGTTTTTTTAATGACTTGAACAGGGCTTCCCAACCCCCTTGTGTCACCTTTTTCAGGGTGAAAATATCCCTCTTTCTGGGCTGCCATGGTCTCTAATATAAATATGGGTTGCCGTCTTTCACCTGTGTTGGACCCTCTCCTGAGGCACTGTTGTAGCTCGAGCTGCTCCCAAGATTGAGACACTTTAGATGTAGCGCTTTACTTGCGATTCCTTTCATTCTTTCAAATGCTTGATCTTAGATCTCTGACTTATAATGTCACAATAGCTCAAAAAGGCTTCTAGCTAGCCTATAAATCAGCTGGCTTCTTTTTCATTGTTTGATTTGGTATATCTCAGGGTCCAGCTGCAGTCCCTGTATATTCAAAAGCTTCACTGGAAAATGCTTTCTTTCCAAATCTGCCTGTAGGTCACAATTTTTTCCTCATTATGTGTTAATATCTGGGTTTTTTCTGTTTCTTTATTTGAAGTGAGGATAATCATTTCTCTGTAGTCTTGTCTTCACACTCATGTAAATCAATAGTGGAAAAGCGTCTCACATGCAATTTTCATTTTTAAACCAGATTTCTTAACAAAATAAGTCTTATTATGCTACCTGATTATTAATTCTTCAGTGTAATAGTTTTGAATCTTGGCCAATTTAAATCATCTAGAAATGGAGAATATTAAAAATATTTTATAACTGTGAAGAAAAGTAGTGATTGTTTAAGAGTGAGGGATATAATAATAATATCTCCAGAGGGTAAAAGGCTGCAATATGAATTCAAAATGTTGTTTGGCCAGTCAGATGGCCATTCAGCTAACTTACTAATCAGCCATACAGCATGTATATAGCTCTGTTGTGGGTTTGTGTGGCAAGGTTTTAGTAGTGGGGGGGCTACAAGGGTGGCTTCTGTCAGAAGATGCCAGAAGATCCCCTGCATCAGATTAAGCCAATGCCAGCCAGCTCCATGACAGACCTGCTGCTGGCCAAGGCCAAGCCAATCAGTGACAGCAGTAGTGCCTCTATAATAACATATTTAAGAAGGGGAAAAAAACAAAAAACCTCAGGGGGAGAGAGAAGTGAGAATATGTGAGAGAAACAACTCTGCAGACACCAAGTTCAGTGAGCAAGGGGGGGAGAAGTTGCTCCAGGCACCAGAGCAGAGATTCCTCTGCAGCCTGTGGAGAAGACCATGGTGAGACAGGTTGTCCCCCTGCAGCCCATGGAGGTTCACGGTGGAGCAGATATCCACCTGTAACCAGGGGAGGACCCCACGCTGGAGCAGGTGGATGCCCAAAGGAGGCTGTGACCCCGTGGAGAATCCATGCTGACGCAGGCTCCTGCCTTGACCTGTGGACCCATGAAGAGAGGAGTCCACACTGGAGCAGGTTTGCTGACAGGACTTGTGTCCCCATGGGGGACCCACGCTGGAGCAGCCTGTTCTCGAAGGACTGCAACCCATGGAAGGGACTTATACTGGAGCCATTCATGAAGAACTGTAGCCTGTGGGAAGGGCTTACACTGGAGACATTCATGGAAGACTATCTCTCGTGGGTAGGACCCCATCCTGGAGCAGGTGAAGAAAGTGAGAAGGAAGAAGGGGCAGAGAAAACATGTGGTGAACCAACCGCAATCCCCATTCCCTGTCCACCTGTGCCACTCGGGGGGAGGAGGAGGAGAAAATCAACAGTGAAGTCAAGTTCGGGAAGAAGTAAGGAGCGAGGGGAAGGTGTTCTTAAGATTTGGTTAGATTTCTCATTATCTAACTCAAATTTGATTGGTGATAAATTAATTTCCCCAAGTTCAATCTGTTTTGTCCATGACGGTAACTGGTGAGTGATCTCTCCCTGTCCTTATCTTGACCCATGAGTCTTTTGTCGTATTCTTCCCTGTCCTGTTCAGGAGGGGGAGTGATAAAGCAGCTTTTGTAGGCACCACTCTGATCAACAGGTCCCATTCATTTCCACTTTCTTTCCAGTTTTCCCATGTTTTTTCATGAGCATGTCTTGCCTAAGGTCCTTCCTAATTCCTGTCTGCTTCGTTTCTAGGACATGTCTTGTTTCCATACCACCACAGGGATGCACCTGTCTGGAGTGACAGATGTTACCATGTTTCATATGTTGTAATTCAGTCAACAATATGAAGAGCTTGATGTTCCTAATTTAAGTGGCCAGCTTAGCAAGGACGTATCAGGAAGCAGCAAGCAGGGCTGCTCCACAGGGTAGTGGGGATGAGGGGACCTCATTGTGGTGCAGTGCCAGGCAAACAGGACTCCTGATGTACCAAGCAGGCAAGGTCCTTTACATTGGCCAGGGCCTGCCAACAGTGCTTCTGTGAATCTGAGAAAGGGAGAGATCCAGATAAGAAGTCCATCAGGCCAGGTGAGGTCAAGACTGGCAAGGTCAGATATGCCAACAGCACAGCCCAGGCCATGCCCTAGCTCAGGTGCAGCTCCTGAGCCAAAGTATGAATGACCTGGGCGAAGCTCCCAGCACAGCTGGTTCCTCAAACCTGTACCACTGGAGAGATGGCCAGCACAGATGAAGCTTAGCACCTTGGTGGTGGCTATGGACTCAGACTTCACAGCAGGAGATCATGCTTAAAGCAGCACATAATTGGGTTATCAATGCCTTTTCCCCACCTTTTGTCTTGTTATATAGATTTAAATTTAGAAGCACAGAATATCGGGTGAGAAAAGGGCCACTAGGGAAGTGCCTAGGCACTATTACTTAGACAGCTGTATCTATTATACTAGCCTATGAACTGGGTAAACAACTGTACTTCAAATAAGAAGACTCTTAAGTAGTTCCTTTAAGGCATATATTTTTGACATTCTGTTGGAGCCATAAGAAAACATTACTTCTGAGCCTAGCGAACATTTCTATGAGGAAATGAAGCCTTCTCTCCCAAAGACGAAAATGACTGGCATGCTGTCATGGATGGCTACAGACTCTTTAGGAAATACAGGCCAACAAGGAGAGGTGGGGGAGTTGCTCTATATGTGAACTGGAATGCATTGAGCTTGGCCTGGCGGCAAATGAGGAACAAGTTGAAAGCTTGTGGGTTACAATTAAGGGACAGGCTCCTAAGGGTGACATTACGGTGGGTGTGTACTACAGGCGACCTGACCAGGAGGAGGAAGTTGATGAGGCCTTCTACAGGCAGCTGCAAGCAGCCTCACAGTCACAGGCCCTGGTTCTCATGGGGG
>Ga0065711_1035438_pt1 | contig 22330 bp, 14 predicted proteins | sample Hoacrofraction12_FD_59098 | JGI IMG/M metagenome (GOLD analysis project Ga0065711, IMG submission 59098) | Hoatzin crop microbial communities from Cojedes, Venezuela - Epithelial fraction 12 v2 (version 2) | ecosystem: Host-associated > Birds > Digestive system > Esophagus > Crop | place... | reverse complement strand
CCCCGGAAGCAGGCAGGGCATCTGGGGGGTTCGGGGTGGGGGGGTGGGGGTTGGACAGGCCAGAAAAGGCAATAAGTGTTCATTGAAGGGACAACAGTAAAACATGATGTTATCACAAGTTCTTACCAGCTCAACCACGCTGCACGCTTAACTAGGTGAAATATGAGTTGAAAGTTCGGCAGTGCTTTTTTCCCATGCAAGGAAGCCAAAAAGTGTTGCAAAATGCAACCCTTAGAGGCCTTTGCCATGACAATACTGCAGGCTTTTTTCATGGGGAAGGCTGTTTTCATTGTTTAAACCAATCCTTCCATGTGGAGAGAACACTTACAAATAAGGACTAGATGTGTACTTGGAGTTTGGCTCCTGGCCTGGGTGTGTTGGCAAATTAGCCTGAACGACAACTTCAGTTCTGACACCACAAATGAGGACGAGGAATTATACAGCATGGTGATCTGGAGATAGGATCAGCGCGTCTTCTCTTGCAGTGCTTTCAGGATGCCGCTGAAAGTACTTCCAAAGTACTTCAGCTCAGCCTCAGAACCAAATTCTTAAAATCTAGCTGAGGAGAGCTGGCAATATAGCTTTTCAAAAAAACCATTTCATGAGTAGAATAATTCCTCCAAACCTTAAATTTAAAATAATTTAAGAAAATCTGGAATTTATACACAATATTTGATGGTTAAGTGATTCTTCATTAAGTGTATTCTTTTAACAACAGCTAAAACGATGCTATTGTCGATTTCTTTACTTTCATGATCTATTTTTGACAGTGTGGTTTTATAGATTTCAGTCTCTGGCAATCCATTACTTCGTATTTCTATTTTAAACTCTTATTTGTCTGAATCAAGTATCTTTCATTCCCTTCTCAATCTGTTTCTAAATTCTTTACATATCTGTAGCTAACTTAACGTATAACAACACAGTGCTGCACCTAACTGAAATTCAGTATGTACTAGCAAGATTAGCTTCAAAACAGAGTATTAAGTTATTAAAGGTGCATTTTTATAGAAGCAAGCTTGAGGAGCCAAAACTAGCGAGTACTAACAGCAACTGGTTAATTTTACTGTATTCCATCTTTCTTCATCTTTTACCTCACAATTGAAATTGTACAAGGCTTTTTAGATTGTAATAATGAAAAATAAATACACCTACACAGTTGGCTTAATTGATACTCAGTCTATATCTCCTATATAACAAACAGGCACTTGAAAGAGTATCTTGCATTTATCTTAACTAAGGGCAGTTACAATGATTAAAAAGTCAACTTCTATGCTAGAAATATTATCATTTAAGTGCTAATTGATATTTTCTCTTGCCATGAAGCCTTTTTACAGTATCCTAATGGAACTACAGGTAAAAAAACCCCAAAGCTTGCATTTTTCATATTAAAAGTAGATTCCACCAGCTCATGCAATAACATCACATCTTAAATGTTCCTGCACTCCACCAGACCATGTCCAGAAACTCCACCTGCTATCAGGTATCTACTAGATACCACCACAAAAATGTCTCCTACAGAGCTGTAGCATTATCATCAATGCATAACATCTTGTGGAGCTGCAGTTTCAGGCCTGACCACATTGATATCACCACAGGAAAAGTTTTTTCTTCATATAAAAATGGAAGAAGCATCATTATACACAGGGTCACTTTTCACGCACATTGGAAGTTACTGCATCCAAATATTTTAAGCAAGAAGTCATGGAAAATAATTCACTAACATATTCTTCTATAGAATAAACATTTTTGTAATAGGAAGGGAATGTAGATGAAAAACTGTAAATTGGTGCATAATACATAAATTTTTGGGTAAAATACAGTTAAGCATTGGAAAGAGTGGATTCCAGTCTCATTTAGTATTCATCCAGCTAACTCATCACATTTTACCAGCTGTCCTTCAGATGGTATCGCTAATGCTTGAGCAGGCCTCGGAGACTCCCATTGCATGGAAAATTATACAACTGTCATCACAGCTCTGCCCAAAGGGGGATTCGGTGTTGTCTGTAAAGTGACAGAGAGCTAGAGCCTGCTTATTTTCTGTATTACAATAATAATGAAAGCAAAACTAATCTAAAGAAAAATATTTTTAAAGAAAATTCAAGCAGATACATATTTGTATTTTTTCATATAAAATATTTCCACAGATTTTGGGGAGGTTCCTTTTATGAGCGCTTAAATGGTAGCTTTTCATTATAATCACTTTAATGCAAGAAGTTCCTTAGGCATAACTGAAAGCTGGGATCCACACTGCACCTACAGTTAGAAAAGCGATCAAAGAAAATTTGAAGAAGAGACTGAAGCCCTGTAATCCATAATAATGTTACAAATTCATCCAGCATGCAAATGCTATTCTACTCAACATTCAGCAGACTTTGAAAGCTCCACACTGAATTAATATGAGTTTAGAAAACACTGGTGAGTGTATCTTCACAACAGTGTAAGTAACATTGGAGTTATGCATAAAACGTCTTACCTGGAGAAGTTCAAGGCCTTTAAAACAGAGCTTCAAAAAGGCACTTTCAGTGTAAGTGATTAATTCTACCAGTCTATAGGTGGTACATCAAATATTACCATGGGAAATGAATTTCTGAGTAAACTCTGAGCTAATTGCTACTTCTTATTTTCTAAATATTGAGTACGCCAGCAAATTCAGATTAGACCACATTCTACCAAGTTATAGTGTGCCTGCTCCCAGGATACATTTGTTTCCTCTGTTCCAGTAACTACTTAAGCCAAACTCTACAAAACAACAAAAACTTTATGAAAATTAATTCTGAAAGAGCTTACAAGAAGATCTGGGAAGATCCAAACTCTACAGTCAGTTCCTTTTTGCTGTTTCATTCATATTCACCCAGGACTCTTGCTTAGCAAGAGTTGATTCAGTTTACTGAAAGAACAAGTAATGCCCTGCAGTAATGCTTACTCTGTTATTCCTCATAAAACTGTAAAATGTGCAGCACTTCAAACTATAAAAAACAGCGGAAGTTCAATTAAATGTGCTCCACCAAAACCGATGCTGGTTGGAAAAGCGATTTTCAGGCACAGTCGCAAATTATGGGATTTCATAGAGATATTCCACGGGGAATCCACGGTTTGCTGCAAATACCAAAAGATAAAACTCTATGGGAGCTGCCACTACATACGTCATTAATTTATTTGTAAATCATGTCTACTTGATGCTAAAATTGCATTTCCATGTAAGAAAGTATTATGTTTCTTTCTTCTAAGAATAGTCATATCTTCAAGAATCCCCTCTTCACTGTATTTTAAGTTTCTTCACTGTGCTTGGATACAAGAAAAGCAATGGCTAGAGACTTACGTCCAAACATATGCTTCCATTTGACATAAGCCTTTTAAGTTTTTCTATTGAATTCTTATGGACACCTTCTCTCAAATGAAAATTTCTGAGTTTGACATGATATATTTCAGAGACATTCCCTCCTAAAATGATTTTTCCAAGCAAAACAATTAAAAATAAGCTGAAAACTTCTTGTGACTGCGAATTCCTATTATGAGATCTAAGTTTCAATTAAAACTCAGCAGGGTCTTCGTGATTCCAAGGCTATGCTGATTGCCACTCAAAGCTGGGCATGTTTTTCCCTGATGTACAAGTGATGAAGTGCCCCTAAGGCTTAGAGGAAAGTTACCTTATCTGAAGTATCAGATATAGACTACTGCTGGGGTCAGCATGCCACGCCAGTTGGATCCATACACTCTGTTCCGACATGAGGAATTAAGTTTCCCTGATGTCACAAATTGAACAGATAATGCAATTAACATTTCCTTTGAAGTTCACATTGACCAGGTAATCGCTAGAATGAGTTGGCAAAACTTTACTGAAGTCACCGAAGCGATCTCAGCTCACCCAGACTGAAACTTTGGCTTTGACGTTCTATAAACCACCGCGGGCTATTTAAGATGCTGAATCTCTAGTGGGATGTTTAAAAATCAATGTTTATTCTGTCATGTAAATATAGAGATCCTGCACTCCTGTCTGGAATTCCCCAGATGTGTCAGGGTTATGTCAGAATCGCTGCATGTTCTCTGCAGAGTTCTTCTCTCGTGTGCAACAGCTACGAGGCTACTCTCTGAATGACTGATGGATATCTGGAAATCCCAGACAAGTGGCAGGGTCTCTTCTTCCTACCTCAGCGCTCCTACTGGGAGCAAACTCGAGGTAGGAAAAGAGGTCCTGTCTGAAGGCTCAGATATTTGGGCGAGACTAGAAAATGCAAGAATTCTGTTACAAAATGTTCCATTTGCCACTAGTTACTCTCAAGTACAAGATTGCACACGAATGCTGAAGCACTATTGGATTTTACTGCTCACAGAATTTAGCTTAACTATCCTTTGCTGAAAAGGTACGGTTCACAGCCTTATAGTTCATCATGTTCAAATAATACTGAGACTGTACACGATCAAGCATAGGATGATGAAGAATTTACTTGCAGACCAGGCATCGATAGCTGCTGCTTTGGGACTCCTCAACTAGTGTAAATTATAATATCACACTATGTGATGCTACAATTGACATGTTTATGATATTTATGATGTTTATGACACCAATAATTCAAGACCTTCAAGCATTTAAACAGAGGAGTTAAACAAATGATTAATTTTAAGGAGGAGAGAGTGAAACAAAGCCAACACTTCTATCTTCTTGAAAAAGAAAATAACTTAAAATTACCATCTTGGCTATTTTACAATACAAGACAAATATTATAGACTCAAAGACTGTATAATTTCTAAAAGTGTTAATATTCTTTGGAGATGGAAATACAGTGATGAAAATAGAATTCTTAGAATTAAACAGAACTTCACTTGCACTAAAAGAGAAAGAACTGGGGAACGGGAAAATTGCATGAGGAGAGGGAAATATCCCACCATCATCCATGTTTTATGGGGAGGTATTTGGGATGAGTGTTGCAAACTAGAGTAATGACTGAGGATCAGGTAGAGAAAAACCCTTAGAAGAATAAATATTGAAAAGTTATGATTGGTATTACTAAACGTAAGAAAGTAAGGGGTTTATACATACAGAAGAAGTCCAACTAAAAAAAAAGATTGATACAGTCATATATTGATAACTTTAGGAAAACTATCTATGGTAATACAGTAAGTCAAGATTAGTAGCCACAAAAAAACCCAAACATATTGATTTACAACACGTGTATCTCAAAATGTCATTTCATATTCTCAAGGTGTCTAAATACCTAGAAATTCTTCTGAAGCAACTAGTCTGCACCTTCCTACCCCCACATAATGCCATAAAACTGGTGCTCATTTTTTGTCTGCCTTTTAAGGAAGAATTAATGCATTTAGCTGTTTGAATAAATAGCACCTCTTTCATTCTCATGCTAGCTTTAACTATATATAGCTAGACTGGTTTTATCTTCTTTCTCTGAAGACTCTTCCTTTGTTTTATTATTGTTGGGAATAATGGCAGTGCCATAAGAATTGTGTTCAGGTTTGAAACAAAACCTCTTTCTTTCACGATCTGGAGAACACTTCTGCAAAGTCCCCTGATTCAGCTGAAGGGAAATATGCTTACCTTCTGTCGGTGATGTCTTCAGATGTCTGCAGAGCCCCTCTGTTTCCCCATATGTCTCTTTAATTTTCACTACTGCTTCTGTTCCTCGCAGTTCCATGAGGGAGCGCAGTTCTTGCAGTGTGCACCCAAACTCTCCTGCATTGTTGGCCTCATTTCTTTGGTTCTTGGAATAAAAATCACTATTTGTCATGTCACCCATTGCTGCTGATTATATTGCTCCACTCGTTACAGTCGATACAATCTTAAAACTGTTTAAAAATTGAAGGAAAGGAATCTTGAATTCCAACCTAAGAAATTAAAAAGAATCCAGTGTGTGTCCGGCAAGCGACGTGCAGAATGCCTGTGGCGTGCAAGGTGTCCCTGACTGACTAGTGGTCCGCTGAACAGCTGCTTTCAAGGCTGCAGACCAGCTCCACTCCATTCACCATTTCCCATTATGCTGCACCCAAGCTGTAGAATCTACATGGTCATTTCTTCCTCTGGACCTTTGGGAACAAACAGAGAGGGACTCATTAGAACAGTGAGCAATAACGCTTTACAAAGGCGATTTCAAAATTATTCTCTCCGTCATTGCGCTTTGACTTGGCATTTAAGAAAAGCTACGCAGAAACACTGTAGAGCTGTCAAACGCTGCAGGTAGTCAGAGCTAGCATCAACAACAAGAATAACAAGAGCTCTATCTTAGATAAAGCTCTCTACAGCTACAGCACCAATAGCAGCATTGCTTACTTTAATCAATTCCCAAGGGCACCTGCTAAATGAGATGGCTCATGAATATTAATAAGTAAGCGATTAGTCCAGCATGCTAGATGCACCTCCAGAATGTGCTCTGGTTCATACAGCCACATCAATCTTTCATCTGACAAGAGTAAAGACTCTCTTATAAAGGCTACAAGGTTACAAAAATTAGTTAAACACTACCGGTTTTCATAATGGGTTAAAGCAAAACTGTGTTTCAGTGGAAGGACAGTAAAACCAGTGGAAAAACTAGAGCCGCTATTACAGATTCAGAATACATTTCAATACATTGCAGCCTTGCCTTCTGTGAAAGCAGGCATATCCCAGAAAAGAGATCACACACTTGAGCACCTTAGTTTGCAAAGCCAGAGCTGCGTCTCATCAAGGCAGCTGCTGAGTTGCTCTCCTTCCTGCTCGCCAACAGCCCGCACAGCTTCACCGTCGCAGCTAGGAACGTGCCAGCGTGGAGCCCCATGCAGAGCCCCACACAAATACACACGCACGCAGGGGGGGTTTGGGGGGTTCTTGTCTTTGTCTTTTTTTTTTTTTTACCACATGCAGTGTTGAACAAGTCCCATTTGGACCATCTGGGAGACAGCTGATTACTTGCTAAAACCAGCCTTTAAAACCTGTTTCCCCTTCCTATATTCTAATGAAGTTGGTTTAAATACTGCTGAAACCAGCTATTATATTCGGCACAGGGAGTTTTAACAGAGATTAAAGGTTTCTTTTTTGCCTCAAGCAGGTTAGTGTGTGCACACTGTCCCATCTATAAGTCTCAGAATAGTTTTCTCTTAATAAAAAAGATCTTTAAAAGAGCACACCATCAGCCTAATGACTGACAAACCTGCTGTAGTCAAAAGCGCACATTTTGAACTTTGTAGGTACAGTAACACAGCGGAAATGAGCACACATGTAAAGAGGATCCCAAAGTGTTCCAAGTCCCAGTTTTTGAAATTGTTGCACAAATACATCTCCTGCCCACGTATAGCCTACATAACACACAGGCGAGGTAGTTCCACTGATGTAACTGCGTTGCCGTTGCTCTGCATGCGAGAAAGCTCAGGCCCACTGTACACATTAATTCCTCTTCACTCACAGTGATGTCACCTGCTTTGGGGCTGTCTAACATACCTTGCTCAACTGGACAAACTGAACCTCTACCAGCCCTCTCATTTACCGATAAGAAACTCAAGATTTCTTTGATTTTTGTGGAGAGACAAAAAAAATAAAAAGGAAGTACCAAAGTGTCACTGCAGTATTTACAGACTGCAATTAAACTAGCAGTCAACGGCGACACGCTGCTTCTACCCATCCTATCTACTGACATACATTCTAGCGCTAAGAACTTCTGCCAACCTGGATTTCACATCTCGCTTTTCAAGCTCACGAGAAGAGAAGAATTTCAGCATTAAATGCGGCTTACAGCGAACAATAAAGAGAAACTGAAAGCAGTAACTAAAAAGGGCCTTTATTTGCGAAGCGATAGCCAAGGAGGAGAGATTTTGCTCTGTCAACGACACTCAACTTCCCATGCTTGTGTGCTGGACAGTGTTCACAGCGTCAACTCATTTCTAGGTCATTCCCTGTGCATAGCATGCAGAAAAGGCCTTACTCACTATTGCTTTATCTGGTTTTAAACAGGATGGATCAGTATTCTGAATAGAAATAACATCCGCCTGTAGCATTATTTTGAAAAAAATGCCGGATAGAAATGTCGCAGACGTCTACTAAAACAGACTTCAACCCAAGAGGCACTGAACCACCACAGCCTGCACTGATGATATGCCCCACCTAAAATCAGTATTTTAGGCTTTTCTTGGTTTCATCTATGATCCGTTGCTGCTGACAGCCACATCAAAAAGCAGACTCAGATTTGATTACGAAAAAGAATACCCAGAAAAAAAATGCTGTGAAAAAATGAGGCATCAATAATAATGATGATTAGCTAAAACGACAGACGCCTATTTACTTCCAGTGGGCAAAAAAGAATCTATTCCTAAGACAAGTACACTTCAACATCTTGAACGCTGGGTGTCTAAAACAGTCATGATGTAAAAAAAAAAAAATAAGTTATTCACCTAACAGAGAATTTACAGGGCTTTGCTGGTCCTGTGGGCTTTTTAAGCATTCCTCTAATAAAATAAAATTGTTCTTAAACTGTTCCATAACACCACAGTGAAATGACAATTATTAGTATTTTCTGAGGAGAATCATCTACTGATTTCTTTAGTGATGCAAAGAGTACTAAACTCCGTGTAAAAGATGTTTTCTACATGATTTTTCTGTGGGATGTGTCCATCACCCTCAGTCAAAGCATCTCTTTTGACTCACTCTGCCGTCACTATACATTAATGTATTTGCTTCTATTCTTAGAAATTCATTGTCATTTGTCAGCCACAGAAAGACCGTGTTGTTGCTTTTTAGCATATTTGAGTCCTTTGCCTGCTTAATTTTTAATTTCACCTTCAATTAAATATTAATCAATAAACAACAAATATGAAGCTTTCACTTCCTTCAGTGCTTTAAAAATAAATCATAGAATCATTAAGGTTAGAAAAGACCTCTAAAATCATCAAGTCCAAGTGTAAACCCATCACCACCATGCCTGCTAAACCATGTCCTCAAGTGCCACATCTACACCTTTTTTTGAACACCTCCAGGGATGGGGACTTCACCACCTCCCTGGGCAGCCTGGACCAATGCCTGTCCACTCTTGCAGTAAAGAAATTTTCCCTAATATCCAGTCTGAACCTCCCCTGATGCAACTTGAGGCCATTGCCTCTCATCCTATCGCAAGTTACTTGGGAGAAGAGACCAACACCCGCCTCACTACACTCTCAGGTAGCTGTAGGGAGTGATAAGGTCCCCCCTCAGCCTCCTCTTCTCTAGGCTAAACAACCCCAGCTCCCTCAGCTGCTCCTCATCAGACTTGTTCTGTAGACCCCTCACCAGCCTCGCTGCTTCTCTCTGGACATGCTCCAGCACCTCAATGTCCTTCTTGTAGTGAGAGGCTCAAAACTGAACACAGTACTCCAGGTGCAGCCTCACCAGTGTCAAGTACAGGGGCATGATCCCCTCCCTACTCCTGCTGGCCACACCATTCCTGATCCAAGCCAGGATGCTGTTGGCCTTCTTGGCCACCTGAGCACACTGCTGGCTCATGGTCAGCCGGCTGTCGACCAACACCCCCAGGTCCTTTTCCTATGATTTTATAAACAAGCTATGCAAGCTTCATTCGATCCTTGAATCTCTTTCATGAAAAGTCCAGGACCCTTACCAGAGTCCATACCAGGCTGGCAGGGCTGACATGCGAGCACATCACTCTTCCTGGCTGGTCAGTATTCCTTTAGCAAAAGCTGAGGAACAGAAAACAGGAAACTGGCATTCAGCAATATTCCCCCATCTGTGGGGCTACAGGCTTTGCGTCTCCAAAATAGGTCAAATTACTAGCAGTGGGTGAAACTTAGTGTCTCCTCCACAAGAAATTCAAGTATTGCACTAGGTTTGGGTGGGGACTTTTTGTTTGCTAGGATTTTTGTGGGGAGAGGAAGTTAGGGAAGGGATTATTTTACAAAATACACCCAAAACAATAATTTTTTCAAGATGTGGATGTAGTATATGTGAACTACCAAGAAACCCTGATTTTAAAAAAGCAGGTGATACCCGTACATTTTCCATCAGAATGAACAACTGACATTATTCATGAGCAACATCAATGAAACACCCTCACCAATTCAATTCAGATCTACCTTGATCTACCATACAGCTGTTCTTTTGCCTTATAGGAGCTGCATATCCAGACACTCCCTGAAGAGAAACAGGCACTTCTAAACAGAGACTGATCTCTTTCTAAGATGGACGCCTAAATTCAGTCAATTGAATTTCATGCTCGAGGTGCCTGCTTCCACTGGTTATAGGACAAGACTGCATACCTAGTCAACAAAAGGTATCCAATGGCATTTGAAACTAATCCCACTGCTGTGGTCTAATCTACCTGGAGAATAACATCAACAGCCAAAGAGAACAAGGCTGAGCAAGCCGCAAGTTTCAGCAGCAGAAGGTGCATTGCACTGAGGGTAGGAAACAGCCAGGGAGCTCAAGGACTTCTCTTTTTAGCGGAGCCCTGGGTCTCCCTCTGGGCCTCTAGGCCAAAATTTCTCAATCGCTTTAACCCAAGGTCTACTCAATCTCTTTCAATTCAAAGACCATCACCTACAGTGCACTTCCATGGTTTCAGCTTATAACCAAATACCTCCCAGGCCACAAAGAGCCACCATCTCCAAACCCTGAGAGCACAGCTTTTGACGTCATTCTAGCACACAATTATTTCATCCTCAGTTATGCGTACCTCATCTCATCATTCCCTATGACAATTTATAGGGAAACCAGTCCTCCATAGACACGTTCAGCAAAAGAGAAATAAAAAACTCAAGTAACTGCAAAACTAATTTCACACACAATGTTACATTGTTCTTCCAGACAAAAACAGCAGCTTTTGTCTAGAGGTTATTTCTTGTTATTTATTCTTATCAATGCTTCTAAAAGAAGCTTTAGAAACACGAAATCTGAGTAAAAAAATTTCCTAAAGTGCAGTTTGAAAACAATAGTGTGCTGTGGACAAGAAGACAAAATAGCAGCCCATCTAGATTCACCTCAGGTAGGAAAAAACTACATGTACTAGAAAACCTGAGTAAAACACCATCCCTATTTTTCTCATTAAAAAGTCATAATATAAATCCTCATCTTGGTCTGGGATTTTGTTTGTCAAAGATATCATGGATTTTTGTTGTACAAACGCACTACTAACTCGAATTAGTTTTAGGTGGGTTTTTTTCCTTCTAGAGTGGCTGCGTCTTGGGGAACAGGCTTCCATTCCTGTAGAGCCCAAGTCAAATATTTTTCATCTTCTAGCTGCTTAAAGGAAATGCATGCCAATTAAAACAGAAGCAGTCTGGATGAGCTAACTGCAGGCCTGCTGGGAAAACTATTCTTTGATTTCCCTAATCAGGAAAAGTCTCATCTTGGAAGCTTGTAAATATTTTCACCGTGTATTAGAATGATTCCTAAGTAGATATCATCACCATGTATTGTGACATCTGATTTCATTTGGTCTTCTATTTGTAGGAAAATTAGTAACAAGGTAACAAACTAGATTTCACCAGATCAGAATCACAAGACTTGTATTTCACAGTCCTTAAAGGTCTGGAGAAATAACAGGTTCATGACAACTCAAAAAATTCAGGACATATTCATCATTTGATTGTTTTCCCTAAATTGCCATCTAAGATGATGGTATCTCTGATCTCGAAATCTGATGAAGGAATTTTTCTTGCCTTACAGCAGGAAGGATGAAAAGGTAATCAATCATTCCTTAATGGGCTGGCAGAGGCACAGCCAGGGCAGAGCTCAGCAAAGCCCAGGCACCAGTCACCCACCATGGGGCTGGGGAAGTAGCACACAGATCTGGTTCCACCTGATTTAAGCTGAGGGAATTAGCAGTTCCCACCCTTCTGTATGTAGCATCACTGTTCCGCTTGGATTATTGGCTGTAGATATAATGCTAGCTGGTCTCTTGGGAGCTACAGAGGACCACCAAAGTAAGGTGGGAAAAAAGCACTGGAAGTGTCACATTTTAGTGAGTAGTAGGTATTTAAACAGATTTATCTATATTCATTGCATTAGAGATACCATTCCTTGATAAGGGAATTTTCCTTGGAGTCTGAGCAAAATCACTCAAGAGGGTTTTTTGGAGACTACAGTTCCTCAAACCTTGATGTGAGGTGTGGGTAGCACAGGTTGTCAACGTATTTCAGAGAATGAAAAAACTCACAGCAGCCCTTTTAAGAAAGAAAACTATAACCTACTCTGTAAAAGTCTCCAGATTGGTGAAATAAATCAAGCGTGGCCCAGTTGTACCACCTTTTCATGTCAAAGACAAAATGTCCATCCATTTGGGAATACAATCTTCGTGGACCAGAATGAGAAACAGATTGTCTATCCAAGCAGCCAAGGAGGCAAACCAAACTCACCTAAAGATGCTCAAACTCACACTCTCTTAAAACAAATACTGACTTTGAAGTTCAATTATCAGGAATGCAGAAGATGCAGGAGGAACTCAGGAAAAACACTGCTTGAATAAAAGCAGGTTGACACCTTCACGAGTCTGAAATTTTTGTTTGATACCAGAAAGCCAAGAGTAGACAAAGAAGGAGAAACTGAACTTTGTAGCTAAGTGTTGTCTGAAAACATTCCCAACTTCATCACTACATTTCTTAATGAATTGCAAGTTGCATTAACTTGTACATAATTCTCTCATGATGAGCACACAGGAATGAGACATTTGTACATTCCACATACAAAAAAACCCAGAATTTCTTCTATAATGCTTCATTCAGTTATTGTTCTAAGACAGAAATATATTTCCCCTAATAATATGCTTGATGTCAATGACAATAAAGTCAAGGTATTATCGTAAAGAGATTACAAAATGAGAAAGTTGTGGTTTTTTAAAAAAAAAATCACAGGCAACTGTCTATTATAATCCCTAAAGTAACAATTGCTTCACTCCTTTCCGTAGGAATCCACGCCTCCAGTCAGTTTGGACTTCTTGTACAAGTTTTTCTATCAGGTAAGATAAATAAAAAAGCTTCCATGCCTCCTGAAAGATACTGTTGATTACTTGAAGGCAAAAAAGGAACTGTCACAAAATAAATCTTTATTAAAGGGGGATAAAATAGCATTAATTTCAGCCATACAATAAGCCTGTTTACTTAGGACTTCCACCAAACAGAAACAAATTCTTTCACAAATTTGCTGATTTTTTTTTTCCATGCCACAGCAGTATACTGAGGGAAACTTAAAATAAAAATTGTGAAATAAAACTACCTCCAGTGCCCTGTTACAGTGTACAGTTATTCAGTCTATAATTTGATACAAAGTCTATTTTCCACCATTACTCATGTAAATGGTTACAGCAAAGCCAAACTCCTGACAGGAACAAAAATACTATTAAAGGAATCAATTCGGCTCCCCTAAAGTCAATGGAATAACTCTGTCAATGACTTCTGGGGGACTGGATCAGGTCCCGCAGATGAAATCCACCCTTCTTCGACGCCAGAATTTCAGTCTCTATGAATGCTGTTAGTAGACCGACTGCAATAAGAAACCAAATCATGTTTCTTATCGCTCATCACTGGCTACTTGTTTGAGTCAGGAAATATTGCTGGCTTCGCTCTTCCAGCCCACCAGCCCCTGCTGCCTTCAGGCACCGTCGCGTGTGGCCCAAGGGCTACCCAGCAGGACCTGCTCCAACCCAAGAGCACCCGACGTGGCCTTCCAGAGGCTCCCTGAGAAGTGAGCTCCTATGCAGCGATTTTTCTAGTGAGGTCTGTACTAGCCCAAAGTTTTAAGAACCCTCTCTCATTTCCTGCTAGTACTAACATGAATTTATTTTGCTTTGCTTTCAGTGATAAAATGAAAGGTTGTTTTTCATTTGATTCCACACTGCAAAGCAGTTATTGGGTTTCTTTTATTCACTGCCTTCCTACACAATACATATTCCTACTCTTTGGGGTTGTACTTTTGGCACCGAACAAAGACCCGTTCTACACCTATATGGGCTGCAGAAAATCTGTGTTTTCCTGTATAGCTGCACTAATTTTATACAGCAACTAACACAGCACAGCTGTTCCAAGGAAGGTCAAATTCCAAACCATGTATCAATTTAATTGAAAACACAGCTGGAAGAGAGCTAAGGATATGCAGACTTCAGATATTCAGATATTATTACATAAAGTAGATTTGGGAAAAAAACCCCAAAAACAGTTAAACACACTAAAAGCAATAGCTGATCAACTAAGGAACATATCCCAGACCCAGGCTCCAGCACAGATTACTGCATCAGTCACAGAGCAGGGGGGAGCTTGCTTTAGCAGCATCAACCCAGGGGACAAGGATGAAAAAGCCTATACAAAAAAACAAAGCCCAAATTCACCAGATTCCAGATTTTTTTCTTTACACGCTTCATTAAAAGCAAATTATTGAGTCACAGTATATCTCAAGCTGGAGGGGACACAAACACTAAAAAACCAGGCATTCTAGATTTGTCCTTCATTCATGCATTTTACACATCATCAGATTTCTTAAATCTAAAAGTGAATTTCCATGTGACCTTTACCAATAAGAAGTTATCAGCATGAAGCACGCAGTTTCAAGGGATTTTGAGAAGTCTCTGCTTTCACAGTCTCTGTGCCTGGTATCTGATTATATCTCACTTTAATCGGCAAATTCACCAGAACATCTTAAAAGAAATAGGTTATCTAGCTCCTTACAACAGACAGATCTTCAGCTGGACAGAGACCAATTAAACACAGCTGACAGTCCTACTCTAGCCCACACAACCAAAAATTTTGGGGCTTTTCTTCAGAAGGGACACTGAATTGGGTTTCTACTTAATTTTTTTTTAAGCCATTACTAATCGTTTCATTATAGAAATATTAACCAACCTCCATATTTAATCTTCATTTCTTAAGATGAACTCAAAGTTTTAAGACTATGGTGGAAGCTGCCATTTGTCCTGATAAATACACATATATCTTCACTCCATTTTACCTTCCATTGTCATATTTTTGAACAATGTTTTACAGAAGCTTTTTATCTTAAAAATTGACAGTAATAAAGCAAACCTTATCAATGTCTGCACCCTATCAGCCTTTTAACCACTAAGCTGCAATTTTTTACCCACAACCCTTCTCTGGCCTGTAAACTCAGAGAACCAAGCTCTGAAAGTGCATCACCTTCTTCCTCTGGCAGCACACGTCTGCCCTCCCGACACCCGCCGCGGGGGCTGCAGCCGCCCACTAATTGTTTTGAGAGTTCCTAAGCAGTAGCAGAAATATTTCCAGAACCGGTTAGAATTTCGTCATAACAGCAGCCTCAAATACTTCAAGGAGGCTAGAATTTTATTATTTTTTAAATAAGCTGGAGACAAATGGAGGCCTTTTCCTGCTTTAGATGGAAGCAAGCAGAGCACATCTATACTTCTGAGGAAGCACAGTGGAAGAGCGTTCATTAATGTGAAATATAATTTTGATGGATTACTTGATTAAAAAGTTGACAGGTAGCCTGTTTTTCATCAGTATGGATCTACAGGATAACAGAGAGAATATAAACTGAGGAAATCCGTAACTGGTCAGCTGCAGCAACAGCTGTTGTGTCCTTTTCTGAACTCTGGAGGTTAAAGGGCCCAAATCACACCTTGCTTGGTCAACTGGCATTTCTTTACATGAGCTCAAATTGCAGTGAAGCAGCCAGAATAAAATCTGTACTTAGGTCAGCAAACATGGTATACAGGTCAATGTTTTTAGCACCTGATGAAAAGTTAGTACTTCTTAAAAGCAAAAGCAGATAGAAATTACATCCAGCACATGGAAGTGCCAGGGGCTAAAAACGCCGTTTAAATAGCAATATTCCTGGTACGAACGATTACTTTTGGAAGTAACACAGTTTATTCTAGAACCTACTGGAAATACTTTGCAACACATACAATTTTCAAACGAGATTAAATCCAAGTATTTTTTATAAAAAAGACTTTTCTTATTTTAACACCTAATTCCAAACTACTACAGTATGTTCAGTGTTGACATTCCCATCCCGAAGAAAGAAGTTCAAAACTCTGCATAGCAAGCCAAGGGAAACCATTCAGGGAAAAGGGGAAAAAGAAAGAGAAAAAACTTGGACTGGCTGTGATGCTTTTTCTGTTCTTCTGTCATCATCTGTCATATAAATCAACCAAACATTAGGAGTATAAAGGACCAGTTGACTATTGTTGGCCATGTCACACTTTAAAAGAAGAAAAACAAAGCATATTAACAGACCTTTAGCCAAAAGACGGGAAAGGCACGGCATGGCCATACCAAAATCGAATCAGATTGCTGTATTTAGCCAAAAATGCCTTATTTCAACCCTATACATACCATAAAGTCTTTTACCTAAAAGTGGCTTCAAAACTGATAGCAGAGGAATCCATTTTTGCAGGGGGAGGTACTCCCTTCTTGTATTTTTTAAGGGTTACTGAAGAAAAAAAAAATTCCTTTGCCAGCAGCAGGGCCAGCCACTGTGGAGTACAAGCAAACACAGTGGCAGCTGAAGGCAGACATCGTTATTGTCAGTCAGCAGTTGGCTTATGCCTGCTCAGCAGATGAACTGCTGCAGCACGATACAGATCTCCATGAGAAACAGCTGGCCCAGGGGAAACAAAAACCCAACCCAACAAACCACCCTAACCAAACTTACATTGCAGGCTGCATTTGCAGCCCTACCTTCTGGCCCCTTGGTTTCACTATCAGAGGCATCTTATTATACTAGTAAGCAAAGATGAAAAAAAAAACAAAATGTAAAGCCATGAATGTAATATTGAAGCATTCAGTGCAGCACCATTGGTTGTTAACAAGATTCAGAAAACCCAGCTTCAATGCAAAAGAACCTTAAGCAGAATAATGAATCAGGAAGAACACAATATATGAAAGCAAATCATCTGGTTGTTAGAAAAAAAATACAATATATTGGTATCTGAGTGAATAAAAATACATACGAGTGGAAATGGAACATGCATATTTTTCCATATGCATTGTTCCCACCATGGCTGTAAATGAAAACTGCATGCTATAATCTACTTTTCTGAGCAAATACATATTTTCCTTCTGTTAACAATAAAAAGAACTTCTGTATCTTCTTAAAAAAAAAAAAAAAGCCAAAAGGGAATTTTTACATAAGATTGGGCCATTTTGTTCTTGAAACAGGATGCAGTTCTCTAAAATGTGAGCTAAGAGACCAAATTACAATTAACAGCTGCACTTGGTGCAGTAAGGCCCATCAAAGACAGAGTTTGTTCTTGTTGGTGCCTGTGCGTTTCAAGGCAAGAGACCATTTCCACTTTGCCTTGATAAAACCCAAAAATGGTTGCACACAGTGCAAGGATGTCAGCCATCCTGAATATTTTCATTTGTTAGGCGGGATTTTTAAGCAACTAGCTACTCTTAGATGACACATCCCATCGAGCGGGACACAAGTCCAGCAGTTGCCAGTCACAGGTAGACACAGCTGTCTGCTCCAACTACACCCAAACATGGCACCGCAGCTTCCCAGCAGTGCAATACAGACCGGTAAAAACTGCGCAAGTTATCAAGGCTTTCTCTTAAGCTCATATTGTTCTTAAATTCATCCTGCTTCCTATCTAGTTACATCAGTCACCTACAATGAAACAATCCATGCCTTCGTCGTGTCTGCTCCTCATACCCCGCAAACAGCAGCAGTCCATATTCTCACTAGGTAGCTTCCCTCCGCGCCTGGATTGGTCTCTGCAGTGCCGCCCTTACGTTAGACACCACTCCATCGCCATTCATCTGCCAGGAGTCAAGTACCCCAAACTGCAGCAGTGCTGCTCCACAGAGAAGAAAATGACTGCTCCACAGTGGCCATGGCCTGTTCTTTATCTTCTTGATTTCTAATGAGAGTTTTTCACTGCCCTCTGACTCATTGATCATTTCCCACAGACATACAGTTCCTCTCTATTTAGTACATGGTAAGAAAATACAAGACGATTCCTATTACGCTGCTGACAATACCACTGCATTCCTTCTTCTGTTTTGTTCATACCTCTAAATTTCATAAGGAATTATGTAAGAATAAATCATTTAACTGTCTTACCTACCTCTGGAGATCAGCTAACTAAATGTATAAAAAACAAGCCTGTCCTGCTGCATGCTTAAATATACTCACATATGCCTCAGAACACCAAGGCAGCCTGTGAAAGTATAAGAAATTTAAAATCAAACTTTAAGAGGCTATAAATTACTGAAAAATAAAGCTACCAGAATTTTAATGCCACCATATTCAAAGTTCCTAATAAACTTCACGTCTGTTTAAATCTCCTTTATGCCACTGAACTCAGTGTATAATTATACAAGCGCCAGAGTTAAAGAAAAATAATCCTTCAGCTTGGCTACATCTTACGGAAAACAAGTTCTACGGTAGGAAGCAAAAGCTATCTTTCTTCAAAAACATGTATTTGTATTGTGCTTACAAAAATCCACATAAATAATCTTTCTAGTCACAGAAAAATGCCTAGCTTGATAGAATTTCTCTTTAAAAAGGTGAAATTATCTCTCTTTGATACCAAAAATATATCCAGAACTTGACAGCTTTGAATTCCAGCTTCAAATGCAGACATCCTCAGCCATCAGCATGCACAGATTTTGCAGGTAATATAAAGTTAGAATAACAAATTGCAATCAAAACCAAGATTTAGTTAGAGTCTCTTTCCAAGTGCTAGCGGAGCTGGAAGAGAATGAGCAATCACCTAGTCCATCCCCCACCTGAAAGCAAGGCCAAGAGCCCCCACCCCTCTCCCAGCTTGCACCACAGGTCTGAGCTGGCTCATTTGTGTCACCTGCCATGAAAGCCACATGTGATTGTTTTTCTCTTTAATCAAGGGAGAAGAAAGGGAAGCAGTCATATAAGATAGAATCTAACATCTACCATGAAATTTTTAATCTATGAGAAAATCAAATAGAAATGTATGTTCTTCACAGTGGTTTATAACTACGAACATCTTAACCGCAGTGCAATAGAAGCAGAGCTGCTGGAGAGAGAAGTCAGCACCACGTCAAGCCATGTGAAAGGATCAGAGAGGAAAAAAAAAAAAATCCCCGCAGGACTGAAGTTGTACAATAGAAACTGTCAGCCAAGGTCACTCTTAAGAAAGAGAGCAGGCAAAAAGGAGGTTTTAAATCTCAGTGGGCATTAGCTGAAAGACGTACAGTGATGTTCTGCAGTGATTTTAAATAGGACATTCACAAAGGATTAAAAGTATCCGTATATCAGGCAACTACCAAAAGACAGAATTTTTGCTAGATGCTCCTTGCACACATTATTGTCATATACAGAGAATCACAAAGTTGTTTTGGCAAAGAAACTACAAGCTATTTACAGAATTCACAGATATGCACTGTACAAGTATTTCAGCCACAAAAATGGCATTGCTCCTTTCTACTGAAAACATCTGAGCAAGATTGGAAACACTGAACACCACTGGAAGAAAAATAAAGGAGCGAACTGAAGGCACTGCATTCGAGCTGGGAGCCTGAGGAGATGGCTGCAGAGGGCAATCATCCCCTCGACTGCAACTCCTTCCAACCAGCAAAACCCACACCCGCGTCCCACGGGAAGGCACTTTCTGGACAGGCGTATGTACACAAAAGCTGACATGTAACAGGCTCATTAATCCAAAAAATTCATCAGAAATAATAACAAGAGTTTAGGGAGAGAAATTTCAAAAGCTAACTGTTCTTTACATTCAGTTTTAAGGAAAGCACTGATTTTAGCAAGAGGTTTTGAAAGGAAAAAAAAAAATAAAATCACTCTTCCCTCAAAAATGTATACGGTACAGACACTACTCTTTTTCTGCTTCACAGCAGCAACATTTGGAAAACTACTTAACCTTTCTATTTTTATCTGGGTGCATTCAAATTACCAATAATGTACAACATGCTGTAACAAAACCACTGATGTAGGGTATAATTTTCCCTCAAGCACATTACCCTAGCTGGTGGCTCAGAAAAATAAGCTGATAAAACAGCAGCAGACATCAATTGATGGATAAAAAGTGATCACAGCTATGCAGAATGTAGCTGCCCAACCTTAAAATCATACAATTAGTAAAAAAATATAAGCAGTAGGACAGGACATACTAACAACCGTACATTATCTATGGGGTCCTCACAAAAATCCTCCTACAAACACGTTTTTAAATAGACCGTCAGATTATCACCTTATAATTTAGCTATTAACACACAGATTTATTTTAAAGCCATCATCATGCCTGGTACTTTTATTAAATATCTTCTTCCTTGTCAAGTTCAATCGGGATCTCAGCCTAACCATGATGAGCTTTTAATTTTCTGTTCTATTAATAGCAACTTAAAAATAAAATGTTCTCTTTTGAAACTACAAAGCTGTAGCTTCTTTAGGAGCTAAGGGGGAAGAGAGATTAATCTTCCCACTCCGCATCTCTTAAACTATATTAGCTAGCTGCAAATATGGAAAAAAAAAATCAAGAGAACAAGTAGAAATGGGAATTTTCTCTAAGAATACCTTAACTATAACTCTATACAAGGATTTATCATGGCTACAAAGCAGTAATAAGGAGTTCTCAAAATACAGGAAATCAATACTTTCAGAATGTCCACGTAGGTTCTGAATCATTCTCAGCAACTCTCTTGCCAGTCATCAATAGATAATAGGTTAATTAATGACATAATTAGCTGCAGGATACATAGACTCCTATCCAGCAACGCCCTTCAGCAGATACTCAAATTTCAACCCAACTGGGGTCCTCTTTAATTCCCCAGCAAATAAGGGAAGATGGAAAGTTAGAGGTGAGTATCACAGCACTCTGTGGCCATCTGACACTGGGATCAGATTGTTCCAGCTGCTTTTCTTCTGTTGCCTCCTTCAAGCCATGCAGAAGGAGAAGGTACAGACAAAATCATTCACAAGCACTCTCTTGGGACTAGCATGAATACCATTAATACAAAGTACACATGCTGCAGCACTCACTGTTGTCATCATACTGCAGTGCTGCTTTCACTTGCAAGAAATCAAATCAGTAATATCAAGCCCTGGGCTATCGCTGCAGTCGGAGAGCCCTGATAAGCTACACAAAAGCAGCAAGTCAGTAACTTCAGTTGGATGTTCCCGTACACCAATGCAAGCCAGGCAAGGGACTGCTGCACCCAGCCAGCGCTGGAAGGACCCGCGTCCAGGCTTCTCCACCTGTCTCTGACCCGCCCAGCCTCCCAGTTTGCAAGCTGCCTGGTTTTGGTACGCAAACTGGTGTACCACCTAGGCACTGGGTTGCTTTGAGCTGCATTTTCTGTAACTGTCTAAATGTTTGTGACCTTTCTTTTAGGATATGGGCCTTGCCACAGCTATTCAAGCCTATCTTTATCTAAAGATTGGAACACTGAAATGTGTTTTAATGAGGGATAAACTGAGACCATCTGGATGTCTCAGCTGCTACAGAGCATGATTGTTCGCTGATTTTAACCATGTCTCTCGCAGAGAACACAGACCTGTGCTGCACAAAGTGCACTAGCTCAGCTTGATTTCTCCTTGTAATCAAATGTGTTGATCTAAAATCTATTTCCAGCAAATTACTTGTCTGTTTTGGGAACAACTCCCTCCTCATCTCTTAACCATGGTGATGGGGATAAGCATGGACAACTGAGTCAAAAAGGTATTTTCATAAGAGACTGACAGCGAGCATTCTCAGTGAAATCTTCCATTTTGGAATATGACCGCCATTTATTCAGAAACTACATAACAGAAGCCAATTTTCTAGATGTTGTATTAAGACCTTGAATTTTCTTTTGATTTTTTTTCCTTTTTTTTTTTTTTACACCCATTTGATGTACAAAATTTGGTAATTTGTCACTTTCGTATGGTGTTGGCATTAGGTCAATTTGCATTTCTTTATGTACATTTTTCAGTTAAAAATATATACTGAGTAATGAATAACTGCATTGTTATTAAACTTACACATGTAATTTGTTGACCCTGTATATATTCTGCAAGATAAACAATGAGTCTATTTGGGGAGGTAAAATAACAAAACTCCTCTTTTTTGGTAGTTGACCTTCCCACACAGCAGTACGGCACAGCCATAAAAGCGGCAGCCCAGCACAAACGGAGCAGCAAAAGCCGCTTCCACAGCTCCACAGAGCACTGTCTCTTTCAGCATTACCTAGCTGTCAGATAAGCATCTTAGTTTTATGTTGCTCAGTCAAACTGCACCATTTGTCTGCAATTACCCAGTAATTTTGGCTTAGCATAACGCCAGCAACGCCAATGAGCGGCCAGCAGTGGGGTGAAAATATCAGACCCCACTTCCATTTGCCACCTGAGGCCTACACCTGATCACGCAGATCATAACGCTACGATTTTAGTCTCTCAAGTTGAAATTGTTCTACTTGGGGGGGG